>Ga0180433_10000363_pt1 | contig 77666 bp, 49 predicted proteins | sample SS_ome_8_FD_132980 | JGI IMG/M metagenome (GOLD analysis project Ga0180433, IMG submission 132980) | Hypersaline lake sediment archaeal communities from the Salton Sea, California, USA - SS_1_D_1 metaG | ecosystem: Environmental > Aquatic > Non-marine Saline and Alkaline > Hypersaline >...
CCGATATTTTTTCGCTTTTTTCGCCTTCACGATACATGGCGAAAAAAGAAAGAAAAAATATCATTCACTTGTGAAAGAGCCATTTCCACTGAAAGTGGTTTTTATCGTACCATCTCCTTTCATTGGGTATTTCCTACATCATTCATCATTATACGTAGGATACTATCCTGAAATTATCAGTCTAAAATTTATCTTTTTTCTTCCATCGCTTTCCTCATAACCCTTCGCACTTCACTGTCAGGGTCGTTCAGTTCATCGAAAGTCGGCTTTGTAATTGTAGGAATACCGCCGTATTTGGCTACCGCATCTCGCCAGGCGGGATAGAATTTACTATGAGTTTCAGGAAACCCAAGGTAACCAAAAGGCCTGGTATATGGGTGAAGAAATCTTGTCATAATCGGGACCATACGATCGAAGCCTTCCGGTGCAATCTTCCAGCGGTACTGGCCGTCGTCATCTTCGGTATATTCAAAACCCAGGGGATGCATTTCAAAGAAGGACTCATAGGGGAATGTTATTTCGCTTACATTTTCACCTCCAAAGGCAATTCCGGGCAGGGCCTCTGCCAACTGGCGATGGTAAACGACATTACCTTCAATCATGGTCATGCCGTCGATGAGTTTGTCATTGAAAATGTTGTATGTCTGGTCCAAGAATAGACCATCGGCTGGTGACTCTTCGAATAGAGCCTTATATTCATCAATCTGGAATTGCCTCCATTTTTTACTGGCAGGATTCACATAATACAGTTGGAATACATTGCCTCCTGCACGTGACCAGTCATCCGGCCTGAGATTCCATCCCTCGTACCGGCCGGTGTACAGATTGCGAACAAGATAGGGCTTGAAATCATCGAACCGAGGATGATTGGGTGATATCGCCCAATAGTTTGAGAAGTACATTGTTCGGAAACCGCGTTTACGCGCTTCGGAATTGAATTGTTTACCCTTATCGCTAATCTGGTTATTAGGAAGCAGATAAGGCATCTCTTCTCGCCAGTTTGTCATGTAGAGGAGGGTTTTGTCCGGTTGAACATGCTGCTGAAGTAAATCTAAGTATTCATCAATCTGGTCTTCAGCTATATAGTCAGCGTGTTTTATCTGGATTTTAATGTGATGGATCCACTGAGGTCTTACAAATGCTTTTTCTTCAAGTTGATATGCACGGCGTGCCCAATCTTTGTATATATCTATGGGTACGGTCCAATCGCCTTGATAGGTGTTGATACGCCAGGTAACACTTTCTGCGGAGGTGTGTGAAGTAAGAGGTGCATTGTTCAGGGTGTCGAATGCAACATACCACGAAGCATTTCCGTTGTACGTATAATGGAAGTCCTTAAATTGACCTTTGGTGTCCCGGCTGTGAATCCAGAAACCGCCGGGGGTGTCATTGAAGATAACAAGCTGCAAAGGCCATGTCCAGGGCCACATCCAGTGCTGTCCTTCCCAGTTCAGGAAAGAATCGGTCATGTTTGCTTTCATCCCGTGATAGCAAGGCAGTAAGAGATTGCCGCGACACGTTACGGGTCCAAGCCCAAATCTTACAGCTCCTAGAGCGTTGCGCGGTCCGGAGGCTTTTTGGGAGATGAGTAGATCGCCGGTTTTAGGGTCAAGTGAATATGAAAGAGAGATTGCTGTATCATGCTCAGGTCTGGAAAAAGTAAAAACAACTCGGTTATCGTTTTTGGTTGAATCAGTTTCGGACAATTTACTGAGCGGCATTGGTGCTGGAACAAGAGTGTCTTCACCCCGGTCATTTTTTTCAGACTCATAGTACACCAAGCTGGTCCCATAGGCTGACGTTATCTGGGCATGCCTGTTCAGAAAATATTCTGTTCCGGTCGCTCGATTGTATAGACGTGTGATGATACCATCTTCTACTTCCACTAACATTTTGTCTGTAGAAAAGGTTGCATGCCTGTCTTTTAGACTTATTTCATGCGATTTTGCACTTAATCCGGCTTGAGCGAAAAAAAGAATAAAAGCTGAACTAAAAAAACACCACCATTGAGTAGATTTTTCTATCATTTTCTTTTCCTCTTATTTCACTATTTACTGCTCCTTATGAAATTTAGTGCACTGTCTATTTTGTCTTAATAAAATTTTATTAATTTCTTCATACGAACTGATATTGCTTTTACATTTCATTTCGTAGAGTGATTCAATATAAATATATAAAGATGAAACGAAATTTCCCATGGATAATTGTATTTTCTTTTTCATTTACACCTCAAATAATACACAAACATACAAAAAGTTTGTTACATATGCGTTTTTTAAAAATTCAGCATGTTTTTGAAGTTTCTGCCTGCTTACAAATATATGTAAATAAGTACAAAAATGGTATTTAAGTGGTGTCAGGATACGATGTTTATCAACCATCCTAATTTAGACGTTAATGACATTATTGAAAACTGTTTGTGAAAAAGTATAATAAAGAAGTTTATTTCACGGCTTGTTGTACTACTCAGCATTTCTGATAATGATGGACTTCAGGCCTGAATGGTTGTTTGATATAAAAGTTGATTTAGGAGATTCAATTCATGAACCGGCAGAAAATTATCCGCAAAATCGCTGTCCCGCAGGGCTCGCCGTTGACCGAAAAAGACTACGAGCAGTTTCTATACGAGTCATACGACTTACTCTGTCAGCATCCTTTGTATTTTGCCCCCTCAGAAGATGTCAATGCTCTCGAGTTAGCGCATTTAATCCCGGAGATACCCGAAACGATATTAGCAATATATATCGGTATCAATGACTCAGTCTGTAATAAGGCCCTGATTACTCCTTTTCTTCCGCGTCACGAACATAACAATGTATTCGTTTTTGACCCTGAGGTTTATTCCGGCGGCAAGGATGTACCTGATGGGACAATCGATGTCCGGGAAATGATAAATCCTTTTTCACCGCCCAACGAAACATGGGACCCGGCGTGGATCTATGTCGCTATGCAGGATCCATCTCTAACTTATGAAAGCCTCTGGAACCAGAAGGGTTATATTGACACGGTTCCGGCCAAACAGGAAGATTTTACAATCATGACGGATTCATCCAAAAGCAAGGTATGCGTGTTTGTGGACGAGAAGGCCTTTGCTCATCCGGTCAACCGCAGCCGTACCTATTTAAAAGACGCCCGCCGCCGAGGTGAAAAAACCACAGAACAATTTACCATTCCGGAGGGAATGAATCCGCACGTGGAAGGACTTGTCCCCGTCGTGCTGGAACAGGGTGAGAAATTATTTATCGCTGATCCTGATTTCGGAGCCTGCCCGCATTCCTGGTGCAATCTGCATCCTGATAATACTCAGTATGCGGTAGTGAACGAAAACTCCGCTGTCCCCCTGCAGTTGGTCAACTCGAAACCACCGTTGAAGCCCGAGTATGCTCAGCGACTGGTTCCTCCCCACGGCAGTGCCGATATGACCATTGACTGCTGGCACCAGCCTGACCGTATAACGAGAACTCCCCTGCTCCAGGGGCTGGTGAAAGGATAGCTCTTAACATTTATAACTTTAAGCTAGTATCCGACCCGAGATTAAACTTATAGAGAAAGAGATGCGACAGGAGAAGTTTCAAAGGAGAAAAAAATAAACAGCTTAAACGATAAAAAGGTAATGGTTGCCGGACACTTTTGTCTTGATATTACCCCTAAGTTTCCTGCAGGCAAGAAATTCAATATCAACAAAGTTTTTTCTCCCGGAAAACTGACCAATGTCGAAGAAGCCGTGCTTTCTGCGGGCGGGCCGGTGCCGAACACAGGACTTGCAATGTCAAAACTCGGCGTTGATGTTGTTCTGAATGGAAAAGTGGGGAAAGATGCTTTCGGGGACATTCTCAAGAAGCTCGTCGGCGCAAAAAGAGCCGCAGGATTTAAAACGGTTGAGAACCAGAATACATCCTATACCATCGTCTTCGCACTGCCGGGTATCGACCGTTTCGTCCTGCACAACCCGGCGACAAACGACACGTTCTGTGCTGATGATATTGATTACGAGCTGGCAAGGCAATGCGTGCTGTTTCATTTCGGGTATCCTCCACTAATGAGAAAGATGTTTGAAGATAACGGAGCGGAACTTGTAGAAATCTACAAACGAGTCAAGGAGCTTGGTCTCACAACCTCTCTTGATATGGCCAAGCCTGACCCTTCGAGTGAATCGGGCCAGGCGGATTGGTCGATTATCCTGGAAAAAGTGTCACCCTATGTCGATATATTTATGCCCAGCATAGAAGAAATTACCTATATGATGGACAGAGACCTGTTCGAAAAAAGGGCAGCCCAGGTAACAAACGAGGAGCCTGTGTCTGTATACGAGTCAAGCGACTGCACAGAAGTATCTAAAAAGCTGCTTTCTCTGGGCATGAAAATCGTTGCGATTAAATGCGGCATTCGCGGCCTGTATCTTCGCACCGCAGATAAAGACAAAATAAAATCCATGGGAGCTGCTTGTGTGAATAATATTCAGGCCTGGGCCAACAGGGAAATGTGGGCACCGTCTTACAAAACAGACCGTTTCGCATCAGCGCTAGGTTCAGGAGACGCGACGATCGCCGGTTTTTTATGCGGCCTTATGAGAGGATTCTCGCCCCAGGATTCACTGAAAATAGCCAACATAGTCGGCTTCCAGAACGTGCAGACACTGGATACGCTGAGCGGGATAAAAGACTGGAGTACTACGCTTGAAATGCTGAAAGATAAAGAAAAACCCCGGAATCCGGTGGGGTTAGACACTAAGAAATGGCGTTATTCAGAAGAAATGCAAGTCTATTATAGTACTCAGGATAAAGGCTAAGATGCTTGCCGGATAAGACAATCAGTGTTAATGGTTCTCCTAATCACGTTTTAGAGTATAAAAAATCAATGAAAAGGTGATCTTCGGTGTTAATATAACATTCATATATAAAAAATATTTTCAGCCATGCCTTGATTTTCTTAACCCTTTCAGATTAATTTCTAATGTTTTATTCTGTTGCTTCAAACGTAAACTCCGCATTGCTTTCAGAATGATACTCTATCCATAAAATAAGGTCCTTGTCTATAACCATTTTTGGATGCCCGATTCGAAAATCTTTACCGCGCTTAAGTTCATCTCCTTCAACGATTACGGATGCATCACCATCCCAATTGCGGATTACAAACGCCAAATTCACAATCGGCGAATCTTCGTTGCCTTTTATCGTGACAACAATCTTATCATCGCTGGCTTCAATCACATAGGCGCGTTGGCTGCGGTCATATGCCGCGCTCTCGCAGCCGCTAACAGCCTCTATCACCGCCGGATTTAACCATGACTTGGCCAAAGGTACAAGTTTATCAACGGACTGATTTGACATACCTTCCATTAAAAGCCGCTCTTCAAAAGGCCTGTCACCAAAATCTTCCCGGTAAGTCGGAAAATAAACATGATTTAGCGAACAGTGAGAGGTTCTGTCAGGATAGATTGCATACCGCCCGTCAGATGGCATTTGCCCCACGGGCCAGTGATTCCACGTCGAAAAAACAGAATAATCAGAACCAAAACCCGTAAACAGATCTCCCCCTTGAAAATCTCCGATCGTAAAGGGGTCATATAAAGCTTTGAAATTGACTATCTGAATCTTCTTGTCATCATAATCTGCTTCTTCAAGCTGAATATTTCTCCAATTGTAACTGTCTGATTTACCGTCAAAACCGCATAGCTTCAAAGCACATTCAGTCTCAATAACGTCCTCAGGATGAATATCAGGACCCATGACCACTATACTCTCTTGAAACTCATGGTTCCTCTGACCATGTGTCCATAAGTGCATCGTCTTCACTGCCACACCATCAGGATAAATAGTATAATACCAGTCTGACCAGTCACCCCATCCGGTTTCCTCATCATAATTCGCCGCTACATGAAGAACGTCAACAAGCGGAAAACGCCATTGAACTACAACTCGCGCCGGTGTATTTTCAATTATTCTGGCATGGTTGTGATATGATTCCTTGTCCGACATTGGTTCCTGGCAGCCTCTGCCTCCGCTCGTACTCCACGTCTCATTGAACTCATTGGTGTACCAGTGACCTTTCTCATTAACAATCATCGGTATGTAGCTGACGCCGCGCCAGAACACAAAACTGCACGGCTGGCTGTCGAATTCCACAACAACATCAGGATGTCTGCTGAACCGCCACAAATTGTCCCATGTCTCGTAAAACTTTAAATGTGTATAATACGCTCCGAACTTTCCTGTGTCCCTGCCCACAGGAAGAACCCTTTTTTCTATATCAACAGCGATATTGTCACCAGGGGCCAACTCTCTATATACCTCTGTAGCTTCGTCAGCACTCAACGCTTCATCATAAATCTTCACCTCATCAATAAGCCCGTCAAAGGAATAATAATCTTTATAGGTGGTCATCCAGACAGGCCTGATGGGCCGTCTTGGTTTGCCTTGGCCAATTTTTATGTCTCTGTTCGACTGTACGATATCGTCCTTTGCAATCTGCTTCTCAGCATTTACTTTTCCATTAACATAAACAACCATCATGCCTGTCTTTTTGTCATAAGTACCCGCGATATGATACCAGTGCTTGCGTTCCAGAACTATATTCGCTACCAGCTCTTCCCAGCTTTCCCCTACCCTTACCTTTAAAGCAGGATGTCCATAACCGTCAATACCCAAAAAGTAACCAACATCATTTTCCTTCTTAATGGACGTATTCCACTCCACCCATTCCACCTGAGTACCGGTATCATCCTCTAATTCCTCTTCAACATCATCGGCCTGCTGAACAATCGGCACCCAGCTCCACGGGTAAGCCCCAATCGCTATCCACCCCTCCAGCGTTATCGCGGAATCAACCTTCGGCGCCTTCGAAGACGGCAAAGAAACCAGACTGTTATAACCGTCAAACATCAATGCCGTGCCCGACACACCCTTCTTCCACAGACTCTTGTGGCCTACAATCGTACATTCGGTCCCGCTTTCAGTCTCAACAGTCTCATCACCTTGGCCCTCGTCAAACTTCCACCATGCGGAAGGAGTTTTCACTGAAGTTGTCTTGATTTCTGCTCCTTTTACAGCGCCGGGCTTGGCAGATTTGCTCGGCTCTTTTGTTTCAATTTTCGCTATTCCATCCGTTTGAAGCTCAAAGGTCTGAACTGTTACATTCTTCTCATCTCTCCAGTCATCGATCTTGGCCGTTCCCTCGCGTATGGTTCGAACCACTTTCCCGTCCGCCGTAATCGTAAAGTACTCATCCACAAACTTGGTCGCGTCCACCCCCGTATGCGGATTAGTCCCGCCGAACTGCGGCAGATACCGCCACGATACGACCGCCTTCTCCGGCGTGCTCTCAATTAAAAAAATACGGGAATAGGTGTTAACCTTGTCGGGCCGCTGGCGAGGACCATCACCGCTGCGAGGTACTACCTCATCGACAAACCACTTGCCTATATCTGTTTCCCAGTACGGCAGATAACTCGAACCCCGCCAGAATACGAACTTGCCGTCTCCGACCTCTATTACAATGTCCGCGTAAGGCCCGGTACGGCTGTACGTTTCAAATTCCTCACCCGAATCCACCTTGTCGTAATATGCCTTCAATCCGCCTGCCAAGGCAATATTCGAGACCATTAAGATAGTTGTAAATAAAAAACTAACTTCCCGCATCAATTTCATTTTTGTAATACCTTCATACTATTCTTTTACCAGGGATTTCCGATATAACATTTTATATAACAATTGAGCTGCGCCCCGTAGCATCTTTACCAATAGCATAGCGACTCTGTCTGGAAATTCAAGGTTTTCACTTATGTTTTGAAACAGTTTTAGCAACTGATTATTGTTTATTTGGTTTGTCTATTCATCTGCCCCTATCTCAAACTTAATTTTATAAGCAGTGCACTGGTTTGGCTGGAAAAAGCATACAGGTTGTATGTGATGAATCGTTGCGAGTATTTCACAAAAAGATGCGATACCAAAAGGCAATAGGACAAGTAATTCCATGCTGTTTTCTTTAGAGAATATGAATTGTCAACGTTCTATGAACTAATTAGCCGGAGACGTTCCCTGCCCGTTTTCTGTGACGAATTCTGAGCTTGTTATGAAGGCTCATTTACTTCTGACAATATTCGAATAATGTCTGAGCATATTTTTTTTCGTCATGAATCTGTTCCCATCGATAGAGCTAAAGAAGATATTCTTGCTATAGAGTCCGGGGTAATAAATGACCGATAGGATGCATCTTGCCGTTCAGATATCTACACAAAGCCAGCTATTTTACCCGTAGGATGGTCCTTTGGCATGCTATGTCTGAACCGCTGCCCATCTTGATAAAGCTGTTTCCCTTGCTTTCTTTTACAAATTGTGCTGTCGGAACCACACATGGGAATCAAATAGTTAATACCGCATTTAGTGTCTACAACAGAAAGTTAATACATTAGATTGTGTCTCATTGTTCCAGAGGAAAACGGCTGAATGACGAGGATGCATGTCTATTGAAGAAAAATTGGTTTTTTTGCCGATATTTCGGTTGGTGACACTATGAAATTAAAACCCAGAAAACCTTCAGGAAGAGAAAAAAACCATGCATCGGAAGAACTACTGAATAAGATGCGACAACAATTACACTCTGGTAATCTGTCAAGAGCACGACGTACAGCCCACATCCTTTCATGGATGCAGGAGGACGGTCTCGAAATCCTCACTGAGGCTCTTTTTGAAAATACTGAAAGAAAAACAAAAGTTGCCGCTGCCTATGGTTTAAGAAAAACGCAGGGAAGAATGAAGGAAAAAGCATTGAAGGTTTTTCATAAGGGATTAAAACATAAGGATAACAAAACAAAAAGTGTGTGTGAGCGGGCTTTAGCACGTTTACAAAGTCCTAAAAATGGCGGCACGTCCCGAAGTCAATCATTTGAAAATAAAATAGAAATTAAGGAAATTCACGAAAGAAAAGAGCGAAAGAGTAAAAAAACTCAAAGGCTTCCTTATAAAAAATAAAATTGTCATTTTGTTCCAATCTTTTTTAAGGAACAAATAGATATTATAAATTTCTTAAAAATGTTGTCTGGTTTTAGCTGATATACAATGCATTTATAGCCGAGGTTGGCGGAATAGTCCGTTAACTTTGCGATTCGGCAATTGTATCCATCGAATGTATGCTCATCGAAACGATATCTATGTTCACCGATGCTTAGGGTGGGATTTTGATTATATGGTGTGGAGATAATTAGTGAATGCTTTGTATGATTGAGGCATTTCTCGACGACCGAAAAAGGGTCATCAAAATGTTATAGGGTCTGGATAATCGTAATGTAATCGTAAAAATCGGTAATCGGGTCGTTAAGAATATCAAGTACACGGTATTGAACATTGTTTCTCTTGCGTCGAGCCGTAGCAATGCCGACCTCACTGAAATCAACCCCCGTGATATTCGCAAGAGGAAATTTCTTTTTAATGAGTTCGCAGCCGTTGCCAAGGGCACAGCCGATATCAAGAAGCGAGAGTGAAGTTGTGTTAGGCAGTAGGTCTAAGCTTAACTTGTAGTGCTCGATCCGCCAGAATCCGTTGTATCTGGAGAGCTTTTTGTTCCAGTATTCTATGGTATTCGGATTGTAACCAAGTATTCGGCTTTTAAGACCGGCTCAAACTGTGGTAAAGAAATTTACAGCGGAGATAAAGAAGCTTGATACATTTTCCAAATTTTATAATCCTTTCCCGGACACAGACAGTTTAAATTCCTAAAACACACATTTCATTTTACGACATCAATAATTTTTACAATAGTCACTTAGCTCAGGCGTTCATAAATTTATCAATCTCTTCCTTCGTTGGAGTGGAAGGCTGCGCACCTAACTTGGTAACGGACAGTGACGCCGCGGCGTTCGCGAACGAAACAGCTTCCCTGATAGGTTGATGCTCTGCAATAGCAACCGCCAGCGCCCCGTTGAACACATCACCCGCTGCGGTCGTATCAACAGCTTTTACCTTAAAACCCGAAATCAATTCTTTGAATTCCGCCGTGGCTATGTATACTCCACGCGGCCCCATCGTCAGCAAAACGGTTTCCACCCCTCTATCCATCAGGATGTCCGTTGCTTTCTTGGAATCGTCTTCGCTATCGACCTTAATGCCGGTTAAAAGTGCTGCCTCCGACTCATTCGGTGTTAAAATCGATATGTGCTTTAATAAATCATCAGACAATTCCCGCGCGGGAGCCGGGTCCAAAATAACTTGAACGCCGTTGCCCGACGCTATTGAGGCGGCTTGGTGAACGGTCTCCAAAGGGATCTCCAGCTGCATCACGAGGATATCCGCTGATGAGATAACATCACTGTGTTTTTGAACATCCGATGGTGACAAATTTGAATTTGCTCCTGAAGCTACTGCGATAATATTCTCCCCATCTTCGTCTACACATATCAAAGCTACGCCGGAAGGTTCGGTTTCATCGGTTATCACACAGTCAACATTAATTTTATCCTTAATAAATCCCTCTTTGGCTTTCTGGCCGAACATATCCTTACCGATACGGGCGAGAAAGGTAATATCTCCTCCCGCTCGTGCTGCCGCTACAGCCTGATTGGCGCCTTTGCCGCCAGGTGCGGTAGAAAACCTGCCGCCTAAAATAGTCTCTCCAGGTTTTGGAATCCATGGTACCTTGATAATCATATCCGTATTCGAACTGCCAACTATAACTATTTTCTTACCCATCGTTAATCGTCCTTAAAAAATCCGTCAAGCCAGTCTTGCGATAATAATTAAAGCAAGCCCTATTAAATAAAACACAAACATCATACCAAGAAGCTTCTCTGTCCCTTTAGGTGCAGACCTGAACTCTTTCCAGATGAATACGCCCCACAAGGCTGCTACCATGGTTGCTCCCTGACCGAGTCCGTAAGAAATTGCATATCCCGCCGAATCGCCGGCGAGAATACTAAATGCCATGCCAACTCCCCAGATGACACCGCCAAGAATACCCACAAGGTGCAGCCGAGGGTTGCCTTTCTTAAAATAATCACGAAACGGCACAGGCTCACCGACAAAGGGCTTGGCCATGACAATTGTATTAAACAAAAAGTTGGAAACAAATAGACCTAAAGCAAACAGTACCAAAGCGGTGTAAGGCGTCAGTTTACCCGCCTCAGAAGCCAAAGACAGATCTACGAGGTTAGCAGGCATTGACCCCGCAACCCAACGGTAAAAAAAACCCATGAGTATGCCGCACAGCACGGAAATGGCTATTCCCTTTAGGGTTGTCTTTTGACCTTCCGAAGGCAGCCTTTTGTAAGCAAGTGCGTCAAGAATGATGGCAACCACCACCCCGGCTACACCTATGAACAAAAGTGCCGCGTTACCGGATGGATCAACTCGATAGGTCGTGATGACTCCAATGGCCAATGCCAGGCCGATTCCTATAGGGAACGCAACAGCCATGCCCGCAATATCAATGGCTGCAACCAGCAGAATGTTCGCGATGTTGAATATGACTCCACCCAAAAATGCATAACCCAGGTACTTGCCTGATGCCTGGCTCAGGTCGGCGAAAAAGCTTCGTCCCTCTGTCCCCATACTGCCCATCGTCAGTGCTAAAATTAAAGTCAGTAAAAGTACACCGATGCTATAATCCCAGTAAAAAAGTTGAAATCGCCATTCTTTCGTTGCCAGTTTCTGTGTGTTCGCCCAGGACCCCCAGCACAGCATCGTAATGAAACACATCACCACCGCCACCGCGTAAGATTCGATAGTAACCATTTTAACCTCCTGTTATTTCAAAATAATAAATCCTTAACTTTTGAAGATAGTTATATTTTATGAAAAATTGTTATTTTATTCGGTTATCAGCTCGATCTGCAATTTTTCAGTCAATCACTATCAATCTGAATCTTTGTCCAAAGGGCAAGGTCATAGTACGCATCATTGGACGCGTTTTGTAGTTCCACCATAATTTCGGAGCCCGCATATTTGGACAGATCGACCGTGATGTCTCTCCATCCGTCTTCAGCCGTGTCACTGTCAATGAAGGTTTTCAGAAGCTCGTCACCGTTGGCCTTAACGATAAGCAACCAGTCTAATAGTTCAATATGCCCTACGACCAACTGCAACTTTGCCCCACCACTGGGAATCTTCACGCGCTTGGATATGGTACATGGAACTTCCTCACTCTCCGGGTGAGTAGCCAAAACGTTCTCACATCCGGCGAATTCATTATGGAGACCGAGGAACTCATCACTTGCACAATTCTTGACAGTCCACCCTTGGGCAATCTTAGCGATGGCCTTGTCTAAATCCTGTACGTCCGCGTCTTTATCTTCCTCATCCTCTTCTGTCGGAGGCGGGTCGATATGCACAAGCTCCTCTTCCGTGAAGCGGCTGTTGGCAATGGGACCAGGCTCCCAACATTGTTCGAGGGCACTCGGCTTTGGTTCTTCAACAGGAATGACAAAGATTTCGCGGCCTTCGTCATCTCTCTCAACACAACCGCCCTTTCTTATAATGGCTGTGCGCGCCAAAGATTCGCAGACATGCACCAGCAAAGGGAAGTTGTATGGTGTATGACTGAACTTGCCTTCCGGATCGAGTGCGGAGGTGAACTTTTCCGGTAGTCTTTCAAAACCAATGGTAGTGAATAGAATCCCAGCTGCGTTAGAGGGATTACAGTCGGAGTCCTGTCCACAGCGCGTGGAGATAATGATGGTCTGGTCGGGATCAGTATCGCCGTAGAGCAGGCCCATGACGATATAGGCGCCGTTAATCTTTGCGTCTATATTGAAATTACCTTCATTTCCGCAGGAGAATTTTCGGTAATCGGGATTGTTATTATACTTTTCTTCGATGAGCCGCCAGGTCTTTTCCCAGTCGTCAGGATTTTGTGAGTGCCAGTTTAGAACATCAGTTATGCACTCGTGATACTGGGAGCCTTCGGGTATACAGGCCAGACCAGCACGTACGATTTTTTCCATGTCATCTTCGAAGAAGGCTTCAGCATACATACCGGCTACGAATTGACCCCCGTAAAGACCGTCACCATAGTTCATAAGACGACCGAATTTCTCACCCAGTTCGATGGCCATATTCGGCATTCCCGGTGAGATAAGCCCGGCATAGTCGGCCTCTATCTGATAGTCGATGTCATCGGCATGAGCTGAGAACTTCGGGTGCCCGGAGTCGGGTGGCGCAATACCATTGCGTAAGTTATCACGCCCATACTTGTTCGCGTGCCATAACATGTAGCCGGAATTGGCGAAATCTATTCCCGCCTGGCGGATAGAGACATCGAGGCCGTAAAGTTCGAGGGTTCGGAGGAAAGTCATCTCAACATAGATATCGTCCTGCTCGAATTGGTTAATCATTCCCGGTTTCCATAATGGCATTTTATCAGCGGGTATAATTTCTCCGCGCCACCTGAATTCGGTTGGTCCGCCCCAGCCGACGCCGGCCATCTGACCAATCCAGCCGGCTTTCATCTTGTCGATATAGGTGTTGACAGAAAGGCGTCGAAATTCTTCTGCCTGAAGGAAGGTAAGAGGGACAAACAACAAAGAAATGGTCAGTATCAGCAGGTATTTTTTCATGATAAAAGCTCCTTTCAAAATTTACGATTTACCTATATACACACAATCTGGCATTTCTAATTTAGGCAGTCAATAAGCATATTCTTATCACGGCTTAACAACCGGACCGACGATTCTTTCCGCCAGCAACTCCTCGAACCCATTCAAATCCTTCCACTTGGTGGCTACTTTCATTTCCTTGGCCCCTTCTTTGATACGGGTATAGCCTTCATCGTCAACTACAATGCCAAGTGTCTCCATCTCGCACAATGCATCGCTGAATGCAAGATAGACTGCAACGGTATCAAACAAGGTACTGCTTTGGTTCTCATCGGTTCTGACCGGTTCGTTTTTGGTTTCCGCCAGCCAGATTCGATAGTTCTCGACAAGCGCCCGTGTAAGCAGTTCGTTTGAATCGCGTACCCTGGCGTAATTTCCCTCGCTCAGATGAACCAGCCCGCACGTATCCAGCGGCGTAATCACCATATCCCACGGAGCGGCGAATACCCTTTGACACGCCTCGACATCCACCTTCACATTATATTCAGCGCTGATTTCCTCGCTGCCGCCGTAACCGAGATATACACTTCCGTGCATACCAACGAAGTTCGCCTTTTCAGCGATGCTTGGTTCGCGTTTGAGTGCTTCTGCGAGATTCGTTACCGGCCCAATCGCGATAACCGTTATCTTTTCGTCGAACTTTGTGATTATATCAATCAGCGCCCCAACACCATCCTCGTATATCTTACCTGCATAGCTTGTGAGGTCATAATCCTTCACCCATTCCGACTGGTTGCCGCCTTCCTGTCTTGTTGAATAGGCCATGCCAATCGGGATATCCGTCCTGCCGGCGATTTCAAGCATCTTTGCGATTATCTTTGCTCGATAGATGCTGTTATGGTTGTCACCGATTATCATCTTAATATCAAACTCAGGGCTCTTGAGCAGCATCACCAGTGCCCACGTATCGTCGATGTCGTCACCGATGTCCGTATCCAGGATAACCGGGATTTTCTTCGGAGCCGAGGACGCTGATTTAACAAGATCGATATTATATATCCTTACAGCAATATATTTCGCCTCTGGCCAACTGATTGTAAAAGTTCCTGAATAGGTGCCATCCACGGCGGTAACGGTCATATTCCATGTATCGAGAACATCAACTTTGTATTTCATTCCTTCCGGCATCACATACGTCTTCTCACTTGTTGGGGTACTGCCGTAATAATAGAGATAATAATCCTGGTCATGATGGGCGGATTCATTATCGATATTCTCAAGCCCTCCCGGCAATGGCTTGTCATCATTGTTCAATACCTCTCCGCTGAGCCAGGAAACCCGTGCAAAACTGTCTCTTTGCGGCGTTCCTCCCTTCCAGAAAAAACTATAAGGCCGGTAAGATTCACCATGCGTAGCGTATCCTCCCTCAATGGTCGCTGTCCAGATACGGCGGGTTGCCTCCTCACCGGTAAGCGCACCCCAGGGTTTCCAGTTACCCTCATATTGATATTCATCATCTATAACAGGTTTCTGATACTGTTCTCGCCATGACGAGATGTCGGTAACATCCGGGCTCTGGATGCTGATGTGAGTAACCCATGCGTTGTCCCAGCCGGGATAGTGAAGATTCGGATAGCCGTGGATAGAATGCATATGACCATAAGGGTCGGCATTCGCTACGACAGCCGCAAGCGGTTCCCAGTAGCTTGTACTTTCATCGATATCGTTGTATTCGTTAGCCATGGACCACCATACATTATGGTAGGCCGCAAGTCTCGCGACTGCGTATTTGAGGTAGTTTTCACGCTGAGTCGCAGTCATTTGTTCCGGACCCAAGCCCCATGTTTGTCTGTCACCGCTCTCATAGGGATGGAAAAAGATGAGATCGGCCTGAACACCCATGTCTCTGAGCTCTTTGACGGCATTTTCCATAAACCGCCAGAACTGGGGGTTGGGCCTGTCAAAGTCCCAGTTATTTACACTACCCTGCCACGGATTATAGGGCGGAAATGTGTTACCGCTGTGCGGAAAAGGCATAAATCGGACTTTATTAATGTTCGCGTTTTTCAGTGTCGCGAGGGTTTCATCATAACGCTCCATTGTCCAGCAGTATAAGGTGGTACCAACCGGAAAGAACCTCTTTCCATCCGCATAAGCAAAATGATATGTGTCAACCACTCGAACCGGTCCGTGCTCACCGGCTGATGGCTCGCCAACTGTAAATGCTCCGGAAATATTATTTAGCTCATCGGTGTTACTTGAAGTTACATAAGACCAGCGACCCGGCTCGTGCGGCATAAATCGAATTCGATAGGTGCCGTCACCGTCATAAAAACCGTTTGCCATAATCACAGAATCTTTATGAGTGAATGATGCGCTTAATGTTACATCCAAAAACGGATTCCCTGCCGATGGGCCTTTTAATTCAACTTCAAAAACATCCCATTGCTTAACGGACTGATTCCCTCCGGCTCCTTGCGCCCCTGTGCAGGAAGACACCGCTAACACAGAAGAAATTATAAAAGTTAAAATAAAAAGACTTGCTGAACGGATATTCATAACATGCTCCTATGATAAACAGAATTAGGTATTTAACTGTCTGACGGATTCACGTTCCATAAATTGAGTTGGAATCAAAAAGCTTTCAGCAGAACTTAGGTTATCACCCTCAATCTGGTCTAATAATAAACGTACCGCTACTCGTCCCATTTCATTTTCATTCTGAGCTACTGTAGTCAAGGGTGGATCCAAATAGGCACAATATGGTTGCTCATCAAAGCCGATGATGGAAATATCATCTGGAATACGAAATCCTTTTTCTCTAATAGCTCTGATAGCCCCCAGAGCAATCAAATTGCTTAATGCCATGATCGCAGTGATTCGGGGCTCTCTGCGTAATAATAACTGCATGTTTACATATCCATTTTCAGCGCCAAAATCATCCCCCACTATTAGAGTTTCATTGACATTGAGCTTATGATCAACAAGAGCTTGTCGATAACCGTTAACTCGCTCATTGTTGGGCATTGTATCACGCAAACCCTGTATGCAGCCGATGGATTTATGACCATGTCGAATCAGGTAACCAACCGCATTATAGGCACCTTGAAAGTTATCCGATGAAACATAAGGTAATTTAAGTTCGGAAAAACAACGATCAACAAGAACAATAGGTAAACGGACCTCTTTAATGCGTTCGAAATGCTCGGATTGCTTTCCGACCGGCATAACAATAAGCCCGTCAACTTGACGATTTATGAGTACATCTAATGATTTTTTTTCTTCCGCGGTGTTTTCTTTGGTATCGCAAACCATAACACTATAACCACGCTGGTTAGCATTGCTCTCTACAAAACGAGCTATCATAGCAAAAAATGGATTTGAAATATCAGGAATTACCAGGCCCATGGTGTTTGTCTTGTTCAATCGCAATGCGCGAGCCAGTCGATTGGGAGTAAATTGAAGTTCATCAGCTAACTGCAAAACAGCCTTTTCTGTTTTGCTGCTGATACGATATTTATCAGCATGGCCGTTAAGAACACGCGAGACCGTGCTCTCAGACAAAGACAGTTTCTCCGCAATACTTTTCAAGGTTATAGTTTGATTCACAGCCACTTATTAAAACCTCTTAAAAAAGCACAAACGATTGTGCTATAATAAACAATCGTTTGTGCAAGTCAATAAAATTTTTAAAATTTTGTCACTTTTAGAAAAAGATTCTATCAGATTATCGATTTCATACAGAAAAATTTCGTTCTTTAATCATTTAAACGGTAATTTTAGTCTGGCAAAAGTAGGAGGTAAATGCGGTGAAAGAGTCAAAATTATTGACTTTAACCACTACGGTCCTGCTGACACTAAAGTCCCTGATGAGGGCAGGCGAAATTCTCTATGATGGTATCGTACTGTTGAACCAATGACCGCCGAAGTATGATAAAATAAAACAGGACTCTATGCCGGCGTCTTATCTGGATGACCTATCTGCGGTTCGTGCTGCTCTTTATTTTAACGGCGATGCTGGAAGAGATAATCATTGTATATCTTCAGCAAAAATGAGACAAAATTTGCTTTCAATTAGGAGACGATTTTCCCCTCCTCCTTCTTTTTGATAAATAAGAGGGAAATGATTTTTAGTGACTAATCCTTCTCCTTATCGGCATTAAATGTCGATATTTTTGCATTTTATCGACACGTTTTTAAAATATGTCGATTCCATAAACATAATTTTCTTCTCTCTGACCTCTGTTCTCTCAGAAGAGTCGGATGAAGAAACTTACACAATCAATGCATATTACGTACAGGATGATGAGAACGTACACATTATGGGTGAGAATATTGAGCTCAAAGGGACTTATGACGGCAAGACCCTTTCATTAACAGAATAACTTTCTCAGATGTAGATAAGCAACTCACACCTTTGTAAATTTTATGTTTTCAGGCTTCTAATGTTTTAATTTCTTCTACGAGCGCTTATAAAACGGTGAAAAAAATGTGTGTTTTGGAGCAGGTATTAGCGAGGAACACACGGTTGTATAAATAGCAACACGGAACTGGGTAAAATATAACTCAATGGATATATCAAGATGATTTGACTTTGTCACATTTCGTCCACAGAATATAGTTGATGATGTCCCTTCTGCTGACCACACCCGTTAATTTCCCTTCGTTCGTCACCGGCAGCCGGCGGATAAAATGATTCTCCAGACAGGTGCAAACCTTGTGCAAATCGTCCGTTTCGTCAAACGAAATAGCCGGTGATGTCATATACTCGCCCACCGATTTGTTCTTCACGTCCGTTTCATCGTAAAAGAACCGTAGCACATCTTTTTCAGACAGCACACCGGCAAGGGTCATATCATCTTCAACCACGGGCAGACCGCTGATATTATGACGTTCCAGATATTCAAGCGCTTCGGGAAGGGGGGTATTCTTTTTAACACAAATAACGTTTTTGGTCATTATCTCTTTAACCTGCATTGCTTTGTCCTCATATAAAGCCGCATCTTACATTTTTTCTGTCATATATATGTCGTCTATTCAAAGGGTGATGTTTAATAAATATTTTTTCCGGAACGCACAAGGAATTCAACACCGCTTTGCCCATGTCCCCAATGCTATCTTGTTATTTTTCCTTTTGTTCTTGATATGCCTGATAAGGTCTAAGGCTCTTTTTTATTTGCTCAATCAAATCCTCTTGCCCATTTGTTCTGGCGAGCTCCAGAGCTTTTCCAAGTCGCTCCATAGCTTCTCGGTGTTTATTTTGCAAAGCCAGAACGGCCCCTAAATAGTACTGACCCTGTGCGTAACCCGGCCTGACCTCCGTTGATTTATTCAGGAATTCTTCCGCTTTCGCATACTGCTTGTTCTGCAAATAATAAATACCCATATTGTAAAGTGCGTCGGGAAAATTCGGATGAATCTCCAGGGCTCTCTGGTAATGCTCAACCGCACGCTCGATGTCCCCCTGAACATAAAACAAACTGCCGAGATTATTATACACGTCAGCGCCGGGCGTGTCATCCAGATTAATATATCTGCTGAAATGCTCGACGGCCTCGTTGTATTGTTCCTTTTCTTGGTAAAGCCCCCCCAGATGATAATGGATTTCAGCCACATCTGAATCCAGCCATAACGCCTTTTCATAATATTTGATAGCTTCTTCTGTCAAACCCTTCCGTTTGTACTCATCGGCAAGTTTCGAATTGACGGGATAGCTGTCCGGATTGAACGCCAGCGCCCGCTCCAGCAGTTGAATTCGCTTGTCGTTGGCGACTGCTGGCTGTAATTCTTGACTTCTGAGGTATAGCGAAGCCGCTAAGATATCACCAAGATTGAGTTTTTGAATTCTTGAAATCTCTGTGGTTTTGTCCTCTCTCAACGGTTCTTGAAGAATCGCCGTCACCGGCTCAATATAATCATTCACCATTAACAGAACCGATGTTTTCACTTCCTTGCCTCCGATCCTCCCCGCGGTTGAATATTCCAGCGCCGGCAAGTCGTCCCGATAGACATCACCTCCCGCTGCCATTCGCTTCAATGCTTCTGGACCGCACAAAAAGCCCCCCAGGAATACATCCTTGTTATTCAGATAATAACGCGAACCACCCCAGTAACTATACCGAAGGTCTTTTCTAATCCTCCTTCGAGAGCGTAATAAATCCAGCCGGGAAGATGGAATTGCGGCCCGGTCGGACGAAAATCCAATCAAGAGAAACTCAGTCAGATTATACCACAAAACACTCGATGGAAAAACTTCGATGAAACTTCGAACAACCCCCCGGTATTCCTTTGGACTGAAAAAGTCAATCGGGGCAAACTGGCACAATATTCCATCCTTTTTGAGCTTCTCACTCGCTCGCTGGTAGAAATCCACTGTATAAAAGGAGGACAGGCCCGGCCGAAACACCTGACCGATCTCGATCGAAATAACGTCATACCGGCGGTCTGTGTGCGTCAGATAATTACGCCCGTCTTCGATAATAATTTCACACCGCTCATCGTCCAGCCACTCTGAATCGAAGTACCTGAGAATCAGCTTGACCAGCTCATGCTCGATATCCACGCAGTCTAAACGTTCGATATCGTACATCAAAAAACGGCTTGTCGTCTGACCCACACCGATTCCTATCACGGCCACGTCCTTTGGATCTTGATGGAGCAGCATCGGTATATGAGCCGCCATAATCTGATTACTCTTCTGATTGACTCCCTGCCAGAGCCGGTCAATATGAAGCTGAATCTGTCCTTGGTTTCTCACCACCGAAAGGTTTGAATTAATCCCCTCCTCGAAATCAATCAGCTTGTAATGCAGTCCCAGAAAATCCTCCGGCAGTTTCGTCCCGCTGAAAAATCCCAGCATCACCCAGGCCCCAATACTCACCGCCGTGACCGCCAGGCGAATGAACACCTTGACCTGTTTTTCCAATAGAATCAGCGCGCAGAAACCGATAAACAGGCTTATCGCCGTACTCATCAACAGGCTCTTCTGAATCCCGATAACCGGCAGAGCGGCGAAGCCCATCACCAAAGAACCCGAAATACCTCCGAAGGTATTCAACGCGCTCATCTTCCCGACACCGAAGCCGGCTAATTTCGGTTCGCCCACCACCATCCGTATCGCTAAGGGGAAGGAAATCCCGGACAGCACAGCCGGCAAAAACAGTATCAAAACAAACATCCACAGCCGCAGGTACAAGTTCGGCGTATCAACCACATCCGCCCACCATGACACCGGTGCCATTAGCACCCCCAGAACGCAAAGCCCGATGCAGATATGCACCACGCCAAACAACATCGCCCGCCTCAGCAGGTTGTCCCCAAACAAACTGATGACGAAACTGCCCAGAACGATACCCGCCAGCACAATCGTCAGAGTCATCGTGTACGTATAGACCGTGTTCCGCACAAGCAGCGACAAATACCGTGTCAGCAGAATCTCATTGCCCAGTCCTACAAAGCCCGACAGAAAAAATAAAAATGAGACGATAAGAACATAACCGCTCCCCCTCGTCTTCGAGGCGATGGTTTCACCGGCTCTCTCGGTCCGCTCTTGACCAACTGCCGCTTCAGGTAATTTCCGTTTACTAACCCTCAACTGCGAGACTGCCAGCCATATAAAAAGGTTCAGCGCCGCGGCGAACCAGATGGTTTTATTAACACCGATAGTACCTATCAGAACAAAACCGCACACTGCACAGCCGAAAGCTGCCCCCAGCGTGTTCAATCCGTAAAGAAGCCCCACGGACAAGGATATCTTCTTCTCGCTCGCTACATATTGACGGCAGAACAGCGGCAGCGTCCCGCCCATTAAAAAAGAAGGCCCGAATATCAAAACACAAACACACACGAACCGCACGGCCACCAGAGCGGCGAAGTGTTCAATCAGAAGCGGATAAAACGCCCCGTACACACGTTCGGCAAGAACAAAACCAAACGGGCTCAGCATCCCCATCACACCAATACCCAGTTCCAGATACCCGTATACCCGCAGCGGCCGCTGAGTCCTGAGCGTATATCTGCCGAATACATAGCTGCCCAGCGCCAGCCCCCCGAAAAACACCGCCACCACCGTGCTCACCGCGAAATTCGTACTCCCGAAAACCAGCGATGCCTTGCGTATCCAGCAGATTTCGTACAGCAGCCCTGCAAAACCCGACACGAAAAAACAAAAGATGACCGCCGCGTTCCCCCATAATCCTTCTTTCATTGTTCCTTTTTTTCGGGTCATCTCATACCCTCTAATGACCGGAACCATCTGTGGTGCGGCTGACACGCTATCATAGTGAATCTCTCGGCCCTTCGCAACTTAATAATAGCAGCCGGATAGATGTTCTGATTGTCTGTATATTTTTAACGTGCTGTTGATATGTTTTTTTCGAAGAGTCTAAATCATCTGTTAAGAGTGCAATTTCTATCAACCGCTTTTTGCCTTTTTAAAATATAAGAAAAAAGGCCGCTTGCCATACCCATGCAAGCGGCCGAAATTAAGAAATCTTAACAAAACCACGTTATAGTAAAAATTAAACCATTGCAAAAACGTTTAAATTTTATCTATATGATGCGTTGCTTAGTTACATTCTTCGAGCCAGTGCTCTGCGATCTGCTTCAAATCAACTTCATCTACGACACCGTCCCTGTTGGTGTCGGCCTCCAGACCCCAGGTCAGCCATTCAAGGGCCAGTCTCCCATAATCGTCGAAGTTGACCGGGTTAAGCCCGTCAAGGTTCGCCGCCTCGCATTCACAGATATCACCGATATTGTCCCCGTCACTGTCTAATTGATTGGGGTCGGTGCTGCCGTAATCCGGACAATTATCGCACAGGTCCCCTAATCCGTCGCCGTCCGAGTCAGTCTGGTCGTGGTTGGGCGTATCCGGACAGTTGTCACAAAGGTCACCCACGTTATCAAGGTCGATATCGTTCTGGTCCACATTATAATGTCTGGGACAATTGTCGTCCGCGTCAAGGATTCGGTCGCCGTCCAGGTCGGAAATAGGCTCCAGAATCGTTATGGAATTCGAGTCGTTCGGCTCACCGGCCGCGGTGGATGAATACGGCGTCACACTGCAGTACCACGCTTCACCAACCGCCGTCTGGTTCGCAACGATTTTGCACGGACTTTCAAACAGCGCCTGAACCTGTTCTGCCGACAGAGCATGGTCATAGATTCTGGCCTCGGAAATTTTCATATAAGAAAAATCGCCCGAGCCGCCATAAGGATATCCGCCTATATACGTTGACGATGTGTCACCCGAAAGCGAGTCGGGAGGCGGAACCGAAGTGGCGGGATTCGAAGTACCCGTAGCGGGTGTGACAAGCTGGCCGTTTTTATACAGGGCCATCGTCTCGCTGCCCGCGTCGTATGTCACAGCGACGCAATACCAGGTGTGCAGTTCCAACTGGTTCGCATCGGCAACGGTATCCCACGGCGCGATGTGACCGGCAGTCAATATTCGGCCCTGGATGTACTCATCCAGCGGAACCCAGAACGTGTGGTCCTCGCCGGATATAATATCGTTCTTCGCTAAGCTGTTGGCGTCACCCGTCAGCATAATCCAGGCAACCTTGGTATACGAGTTCGTATCGGTCGGCATCGTCTCAGTCACGTCAATATAATCCTGGCTGTCGAAATCAAATTCCAGTGCGCCGCTGCCCGGGAAAGCCGTCGGATTCCATACCGGGCTGCCGCCGACATCCATCGGAACAGGATTGTAAGGGTCGGAATAGTCCTTCAATGCGTTTGATGGACCACCCTCAATCGGCATAAACAGGCTCATCAGGGGATGCCAGTCTTTGAACCAGCTCACCGCCGCCGTTGTCGCGCAGCCTCCGAGATTATAATCACAAATCAGATCCTCCGAAACCAAATCCAGACCGAAGGGCGCTGAATTAATATCAATACCGTCGATACTCGGGCAGTTCGGCTCGCCCGGAATCGTCCTAAACGTTACATTGACCGTGTGGTCTGACATAATAGTAGTCAGGGTGTACGTATCGAGTCCGCTCTGGACGATACCGCCGTCCAGATACCATTTATTAACCGTATATCCCATGTCGGCAGTGGCGGTAAACTCCAGGTCGTTGCCTTCATCGACAACAATAGACCCGTTAGGGTCAATTTCACCGTTTGGCCCGGATGAGGCGGTAATGGTATACGTCACGGGGGGAATCTCCTGGAAGGTAACGAGAACCGTGTGGTTGGCGTCGATACTGCTCAAGGTATACATATCGCCGCCGCTCTGGGCGAAACCGGCATCCAGATACCACGTGTCAACCATATACCCGCTGTTCGGCTCTGCGGTAAAGACCAGCTCGTCACCCTCATTGACGATAATAGCGCCGTTGGGATCCACTTCGCCGTTCGGCCCGGATGATGCGGTAACCGTATAGGTCACCGGCTCTTCCGTGGTACAGTACGGCAGGCCTGCAACGCCTCGATCATATAATTCATCGATTTCAGACTCAGACAAAGCACGGTCAAAAACTGCCGCTTCATCGATGATACCGTCAAAATATCTGTCTTCATCACCAAAATACAGACTGTAACCTATCATATACGGATTAACAGGGCTGTCGATAGTCCCTGCTTTAACCGCACTGCCTGGAACGCGTACACCATTCTTATACACCTTCACCTCCGTTCCGTCATAGGTGCCCGCAATATGAGTCCATTGACCTGTGGGAACCTCAGCGCCGGTGGATTCATATTCATTAAGCTGACCGCCGTTGACGAGAACTGAAAAATCAATACTATAGTTGTTATCAGATTCAAGTTCCAGCAGGAATGCACCTTCCTTATAGACGATACCTTTATCCCTGTCGCCCGAAAGGGTGTTCGGATTCACCCAGGCCATCACCGTGATGCCCGTGGTGGGATTTCCGAAGTCTCCGGTAATAAGCCGGTTGTTGGCATCGCCGAAATCTTGGGCATTATCCACTTTCCCCACGGCCCAGACCGGACACGCTGTACAACTCGCATTGGCATCGCCGTAAGAATCTACATAAGGCGCACCGGCCGTTTCATCCAGTTTCCAGTAGTGAATCATACCGCTCGGGCAGTTGGGCTCACCGGATATTTCTTCGAACGTGACGTTAACTGTATGGTCTTCGGTAATGGTACTTAGGGTATAGGTGCCGCCGCCGCTCTGTGCCGCGCCGCCGTCGAGATACCAGGTATCAACCGTATAACCGCTGTCCGGCTCTGCGGTAAACATCAGGTCCTCACCTTCGTTGACGACAACAGCACCGCTGGGATCGATATCGCCGTTTGGTCCTGATGAGGCGGTAATCGTATAGGTGGGAGGTGCTCCGTAAACACAGTATCCTTCGCCCACGAGACCGCTGTTGTATAAATCCAGAATCTCAGCTTCGGACAAAGCATGGTCAAAAACAGCCGCTTCATCGATTTTGCCGTCGAAATATCGCTCTTCATCGTTCCAAAGGCTGTACCCTATTGCATACGCGTTTACAGGACTGTCGATAGTCCCTGTTTTTGTCGTGCTGCCGGGAATTCGGACACCGTTCTTATAGATTTTCACCTCGCTGCCGTCATAAGTCCCCGCGATATGTGTCCATTCACCCGCCGGAACGCCGGCGCCCGACGGCTGATATTCAGCGAGTTGACCGCCGTTGACCTGGACCGAAAAATCTATGCCGTAATTCAGGGTAGACTCGAGTTCCAGCAGGAACGCTCCCTCCTTAAACAATATCCCTTTGTCACCTCCCGTCAGCGTATTCGGATTGACCCAGGCCATTACCGTAATGCCGCCGCTGGGATTGGCTATATCCGGGCTGTGCAGTCCGTTATTGGCATCACCGAAGTCCTGGGAGTTCCCCACCTGCCCAACGGCCCAGACCGGACACGATGTACAAGTCGCGTTGGCATCGCCGTAAGAATCTGCATAAGGAGCGCCGGACGTTTCATCCAGTTTCCAGTAGTGGACCATCCCGACCGGACAGTTCGGGTCACCCGAGATGTCCTTGAACGTGACGTTGATGGTATGATTGGCGGTAATGTCATTCAGTACATAGGTATCGAGTCCGCTTTGGACAATACCACCGTCCAGGTACCAATTATTAACCATAAAATTGGTGTCGGGTGTAGCCGTCAACAACAAATCATCGCCGCTGTCAACAATGATGCTGCCGTTCGGGTCCACCTCACCGTTCGACCCTGATGAGACATTAACCGTATAGGTCATAGGCGCTGAGGAACCGCAATATTCTTCTCCCCCAACCCCCTTATTGTATAAGGCCTGAATATCCGGCCCGGACATCGCATAGTCAAAGACGGCCACCTCATCAATTTTGCCGTCAAAATATCGCTCAGCTTGAAAGAATGAGTGTCCAATGAAGTATGGCTGCGTACTGTTGCCGACCGAACTATGGGAAATAGTCCCGCTGTCAACATAGCTGCCGTTGATATAAATCGTGGACGTACTTGTAGCCCCGTCGAAAGTCGCCGCCACGTGAGTCCAGGCACCGGTCGGAATTGTATTAGCGGGAACGTGCGGCTCGAATTCCTGAAGGCTGCCGTTTATAATAGAAAATGAAATTCCGCTTATGTCTTTCTCTACTTCAAGAATAAAGGCATCCTCCTTCGAAATGATTCCCCGGTCATAAGTGGTGAGATCATCCGGGTTTATCCACGCCATCACCGTCAGCCCCGACGTGGGATTCGAGATACTCGCCGTACTGATTCGTTCATCGCTGCCGTTAAAATCCTGGGCCGTGTTGACCTTGCCGCCGCCCACCGCAGCCGTCGGACACGTCGTGCAGCTTGCATCGGCACTCCCGTATGAATCTACATAAGGCGCGCCGCTCGTCTCGTCCAGCTTCCAGTAATGCACCATCCCCTCCGGACATAATGCTTCTTCCAGAACAGTGATGGTAAAGCTTTGAGTGTCATCAGGCACCAGCCCGTTGCTCGCGATTACATTAACGTCATAAACACCGTTGGCATCCGGCACCCACTGTATCAGCCCCGTCGTGGCATTAATAGCCATACCCGCTGGCGCTTCGCCCAGCGAAAAGGTCGGAGCTGGCGCGCCGGTGGCATTCACATCATACGTATAAAGCTGCCCCTTTAACGCTGAAGTCACCGGCGAAGAGGTTATCTGCGGCTCAATCCCCGTTACGTCAACATCGAAGCTTTGCTCATCCGTCCCCTCCGTATTGGTCACCTCCACGGTAACGGGGTTCAGTCCCAGTTGCCCGATCGTCGGCGTCCACTGTATCAGACCGGTCGTGGAATTGATGCTCATACCGCTTGGAGCCGTTACCAGCGAATAATCTAGGTTCGGAATACCCGTTGCCTCCACATCATAAATATAAAGATCGCCGGCATTTATTGCGGTTAATGGCGTGGAGGTAATGTGCGGCGCAATTCCCCCGACGTTAACGTCAAAAATCTGTTCATCATATCCCTCCGAGTTTGTGGCCCGCACGGTAACCGGATTAAATCCTAACTGTGTTTCGTCAGGCGTCCACTGTATCAGACCGGTCGTCAGATTAATCGTCATGCCCGTCGGCGCTGTTTCGAGCGTGTAATTCGGCTCTGGAACACCCGTCGCGTTCACATCATATTCATAAGGAATCGTCACCGTCGCGTTAACAACAGCCGCTGATGTAATGACCGGCGACTGATTACCCGTCTTCGTCTGCCCGAAAAGCCACGCCATATAATCCGAATCCGAATCGACCCAGATGGTCGCCACATTATGCCCGTAAGGCGGTGAAGGATACTCCGAATAAACAATAGAATCGGCGGGAGTCGGGTCATCGCCGCTGCTCAAAGGGTCATCAAGCGTCACCAGCGCGCTCGAACTCGTATTATCGAACGTATCGTCCATCAGCGCCATCATACCCAGACTTCCGTCTCCGTCACAGTCATTCGGTGCTTCACAACTGCTCGGCGGAAGAACATCCGGCAGCTCATTCGGTATTGTACTATCGTCTTGTGCGTGAAACGCCCAGATCGGAGTCTGCAGCAGCTCGGTTATCTTGTTCCTCGGCCCGCTGCCCGCACCGGCGATACCGCCCGCAAACAAAGAAGGCTGCCGCCCGAGAATATCCCACGTTCCGTACGCCCCCATCGAATCACCGACCACGTATATCTGATTCGTATCGATATCCTCGGCGTTAATTCCCAGCACCGAACTCAACTCGGCATTATTTGAATTGTCCAAAATAAAATAAAGAAGGTCCTCAAGCGCATGCATATACTCCCCATATGTATTGCCCGCCGTATCAGTTTGGTCATACGGTCCCGCCCCCCAGTTTGTTTCTGCCCAGCGCGCGCTGCCCTGTGCCACCTGCGGAGCAAGAACAAACGCGTGATAGTCAGAATTGCCTGAGCTGTCGGCCGCCGCCTTGGCGAACGCCCGAGCCGTGCTTCGCTGCATCACCTGGTCAATCTCGGAATCGTTGCGGCTGCTGTCCCAGTTGCTGCGCGCTCCCGCCCCGTGAAGATAAAGCACCAGCGGATACGCCGTACCACCACCCGGCGTATACCCGTGCGGGTCCAGAATACCGAACGGAATATCGAAGTCAGCCGTGTCGTTAATATTGCGGCCCGTGTAGTACGCGCGCTCCCAGTACAGTGGAATTCCGTCCTGGGTCTCGCTATAGTCCGTAATCGCCGTCAGACCGTCACCCATAGCCTCGACTGCAAAGCCGCTCACCAAAACAAAAATAACATTGACCAAAATTAACACTGATTTGTCTCTTAAACTACTCATGACAGTCCTTCCTAAAAAACTGTTCTCAGAAACCTTTAATTCGTATTAGCGGGTAAATAACACCCCCCGGACGTGGTGGTATAAAAGCGATTCCCTTCGGCATGGCAATATGTACGCAAGGACTTCTCCCGCACCTTTCAATCCTTCATTGCTCTAACTCGTTAATCATTGTTTATATATCCCGCACTGCGGGCGCAAAACCCGCATAGCAGAAAACTATCCAAACATTGGTTTATCGTCATAAAACCTTAACACATTGACCGAAATCAGCTTTATGACCCGTATCGCTGCCGGTATTATTTTCTGCGGCGGCGAAGTACAAACAAACCGCCAAGACCCAGTATCGCAATCGTCGCAGGCTCAGGTATAGTAGAAATACTAAAAGCGTCAAATCCGATTGTAGTAACAGGATTTCCGAGAGAATCGCCCGGCAGTATTCGTATCCCCGCGACTTCCTCGCTGGTCGTAAAAACAAATCCTTTGAGGCTTTGGTTGCCTATGCCGGTGTCATAAGTTGTGTCGATGGCCGTTGCTGAGGCGTCCACCCAGACGCCCGTGGTCAGGTCGCCATTTGCTTTGACGCCGTACCAGCTCGCATCATCGTTGCCGTTGTTCTCAAAAACAAAGAAAGTGTCATAGGAATTTGTTGTGCTGAAGATGGTTTCGAGATAAACAACAGTGCTGTCGTCAGTGGTGTGAACCGTCTGGTCAAAGGAAAAATCATCCGCACCGGGAGATGGATAAGTTGAAGCGACAGGATTATCGTCGCTGTCATAAAGAGTGGTTACACCGGACAGCAAATCGGTAGTCGGGTCATACACATCCCCGTCATACGTAATGGATGTAATAGTTCCTTTGTTTCCCGTGGCGGTGATGGTACCTAAACCGCTCACCAGATCAGCCTGCAGGGGGGTGGTTACAATTAATGCTACAGCCAAAAAAACAATGAATCTCAATACATTTCTTCTCATCGTTCGCTCCTTTCTAAAGTAAAAACAGCGATTTAAAAATATTATTTACCCATAACGAATCTCACGTTTTTTCCGTTTCTGGGACTCTGCTTGTATACTATCCCGGACGTGACACAAATAGACCGGGTGTCTGTCATATTTAAAGTATTATTGTATATCCAATGTGTTTGGATATTGGGGGTGATGACAAAACTGCTTTTAGGGGCATGAAATATACTCCGCACCATCATCCTCCTCTGATCTCCGTAACCGCGCCTGCGTCCATTAACAGACACTCACTTTGGCCAAAATTCTGCAAACTTAGCCGAGAAAATTAGGGTTCCATTATGAAACTGTTATCTATTCTGCCAACTTAACCCATATTACCAAATTTTTCATTATAGAGTCAAGTTTTTTTTGTGTTACGAAAGACTTTTTTCCCGCCTCGATGAATATACAACGGCCTGCGTATATCCACCACGACTAAAGCCCCCAAAAACGTAGTTTTGCTTTCATAAACGGCATTCTTTCAATACAAAACGCTCTTTATCCTGCGTTTAAAAAGCAAAAATTTTCCTCAAAAAAACGACTGCATGTTGCGACTTTTAAGCACACTTCCAACCTGCTCAGCATCTCTGCGGAGGTTGAAAATCCCCGAGCTGTATCTTCTATGGCCATACAACAGGGAACCTGGACCCGGACAAGTTCCGAACGCGGTGTGCTATTTATAACCCTTGAACAATATTAAACGATAAATTTTCAATTTTAAATGTAGAGGTCATTGCGAGTTAACGAAGTAATCCCCGAGAAGCCGCTGACATGGGGTGCAACAGGGGACCTGCGAAGCAATCTTCTATATTTACTTTCCCAAACATCCTGCTGCCCTGATTTCCTGCCCCCTGATCACCTGATACCCCGATAAATGTTTTTTCCTTTTGCCGTTCTACTTCCTTATTCTCCTCTTTAACATCACCACTTCTTCTCCTCAAGAATAAACCACCTAAGCCAAGCAGAAACACTGGTTCATGGTCCTTTATGACATCGGCTAGGGGATAGATGGGAATAGGTAAATACTGAATTGGGATTGGGTGGGGAGCGAGATAGAATAATACCGAATCATTTTGATAGCTGAAGTACCAGTGGAAACCTATGGTACGATAGTACGCGAGGCAATAGACAGCTTCAAGAGCCAAGATTGAAATCAAATGTTACGTCGATACTTGTCGTGAAATATGCCCGGACTGGGACAAGTTAGGGATTTTCCTTTACAAATGATGTGGAAAAAAGTATAATTTTTGCAAAATGTATTCCGAAAAATACAACCGGTCGAAGGAGGACGTATATATGAAGTTATCTCTAACAGCAATAGTTAAATCCCCCTTTAAATTTCTACATTTATATTTATTCGTCTTTTTGACCATTTTTCTTGTTTCTGTGTCCGAATCAGATGCTGACAGAACAAGCCCGGCAGATGCGGCTCAGGCGGTACGCGGCTGGCTGAAAATGGACCCTAAACCATTGGACGCCTCGTTGGGTGATAAGATTACCAACATACAGACATTTGTAGATGAGCAGCAGCTGCCCATCTATTATGTGGTTTATCTCCGACGTAACGGTTTTGTTATCCTCCCTGCGGATGACATGGTGGAACCCATCATAGCTTTTGTGGAAAAAGGGGTATACCATCCCACAGATGAGCGTCCTCTCGGAGCTCTGGTTACCCGTGACATACCTACCCGTGTCTCGGCAATGCGGAAACTGCAACAGGCAAGAAAAGAGGGAAAGGAACCCGATTTTCAAGTCGATAGAACAGAAGCTCTTGAAAAAAATAGCCGACGAGCAAAAGCTAAGTGGTCAGAACTGAAGATGACTGCCTCGGCAAGTGATATCGAACCGGCTGGTCTCTCTGGAATATCAGAAGTTTGGGTCGCCCCATTAACCCAGAGCACCTGGGGACAGGCAAACGTAGAAGGTTATTCAAATACCCCTGCCTGCTACAACTATTACACCCCACCGGGACCCGACGGCAGTTCAGATAACTATCCCTGTGGTTGTGTCGCAACCTCAATGGTGCAAGTAATGCGTTATCACGAATATGCCGTTGGCGGATATGTCTGGGCTGATATGCCCCTGCAGCCGGAGGTCGGAGTTATTACCTTATCCCAAAGACAGGCTATTGGAGATTTCTGTTATGATGCTGCGGAATCTGTCAATACCACTTATGGTTCCGGCGGTTCAAGTGCGACTTTGTATGATGCCTCGGAGCAATTAAGAAATACTTTCGGTTACAGCAATTCGATTTTTATTTATGACCCAGGCGGTATTATGAGTTACCTGGACGATATAGTGAATCCCAACCTCGATGCCGCCCATCCTGTCATTCTGGGCATAGACGGCCCGTACGGTGGCCATGCTGTCGTCTGCGACGGTTACGGCTATAATTCTTCTACAATGTACCACCACCTAAATATGGGCTGGGATGGGCGTGAAAATGCTTGGTATAACCTGCCTGATGTTGATTCTTCACCTTATTATTTTGATTCAGTATTAGACTGTGTCTACAATATATTCATCACCGGTGCGGGTGAGATTATCAGCGGCCGGGTCATTGATGATTCATCAGGTGACCCGCTCAGCGGCGTTACCGTAACAGCTGAGGGGAGTGGCGGACCATACACTGACCAAACCGATGGCAATGGAATTTATGCCCTCGCCAAGGTCCCTTCGAGCACAACATTTACGGTGAGCGCCGGCAAAACTGGGTGGGACTTCTCATCAAGTCAGCAGGTAACTACGGGAACTTCCAGCGACTACCCACCAACTTCTGCAGCGGGCAATAGGTGGGGAATCGACTTCACCGGCACGATATCAGCTCCCTCGCCACCTACCGCCGAGCCCAACACGGTATCTGTGGAGCAGGGAGTAGCTGAAACCATTGAACTGCAGGCAAGTGACGACGGTGCCCCGAACCCGCCAGGTCAGTTGACCTACATAATTACTTCCCTGCCCAACCATGGAGAAGTTCATGACCCCGGTGCGGGTGTAATCTCTGAAGCAGACCTTCCCTATACTCTTATCGCCAACGGTAACCAGGTGGAATACTCTTCCTGTTATTACTACACCGGCTCTGATAGCTTCGATTTTAAGGCCAACGATGGGGGCACCCCTCCTGAAGGCGGCGATTCCAACACTGCGACGGTCACTATTCAGGTTGAGGCTCCGGGTCAGACAGTCATATATGAAACAAACTTCGATAGCGGTTTGCCCAGTGGGTGGACCATCGTTGATGGTTTCTCGGACGGATACACTTGGACCACTGAAAACGACTACCTTGAACAGGTTCCTGAATGGTCCGGTACGACCTATATGGTAGTAGGTTACGAGTACGAGCAAAATGATATGGATGAACAGCTTATTACCCAAAGCATCGATTGTTTAGGTCTCCAGAACGTCACCCTCAGCTTCAGACATGAATTCGAACATTATTCAACTGAGATAGGCGATGTGGATGTTCGGGTAAATGCGGGCTCTTGGCAAAACGTGGCTCGGTATGATACCACCGGAGAATACACCCTTTCAGGCATAGAGGAATTAGACATCTCAGCGATTGCCGATAACCAACCTGATGTCCAGGTACGCTGGTACTATTACAATGCCGACTGGGAGTGGTATTGGGGAATTGACGACGTCCAGGTTACCGGAGAATATGCCCCGCAGGAGCCGGTCGCCGGTGATTTTCAGTTGGATTGTGATGTCGACTTCCCCGATTTCGCGATACTGGCTGAAGCTTGGATGAGCACACCGGTTGATGACAACTGGAACTCTGATTGTGACATCTCGGACCCGCCGGATGACTCCATTGACGAATATGACCTTGATGTCTTCACCCAGAGTTGGCTGACAGAAATCGCTCCTTAAATTTAGCGATACATTAAGTACTTACTTTCTAAATATACTACAAATTGGATGAACTCGAAAAAAATTCTACTTTGGCTGAGATTCGTTCTAATATCTCTTTATCCTGCATAACTCATCACTACTTTACTAATTATCAACATCAGGTTTTGACTGTATCTCTTGTATAAAGTGTCCATTGGGGTAGAGGGAGGCTAATATGGCGGACGGGTGAATAGAGTTCCTATCGCAGAGGCAAGTAAATGGTTTCGGGGCTAAATAGGGTGTCAGGTCAATTTTTATTTTCTTCTCCTCAAGAATAAACCACCTAAGCTGAGCAGAAAAACTGCTTCATGGTCCTTTATGACATCGTCCAGGGGATAGATGGGAATAGGTAAATAGTTAATTGAAATTAGGCGGGGAGGGAGAGAGCGTAAAGGGGAGATTAAAAAGGCACATTTTAACGGCTCGGAAATGTTGTATAAATCAATTGTTTGCGGTTGAAAACCCCTCTTTCCCAGCGAAGTGTACCTTTAGTACTACTATATTCGAAGCTGTCCTCCGTATCAAAAACAACATCGATTTCAACTGGGGTTCCGAAAACAGGATGAGCAGTTGCAAGGATAGACAACGCCACCATTAAAAGAATCGCTCTTATCATCCTATTCTCCTTCCTAAAATCATTTTCTTTTTTTGATGAATAGCATGCAAAGGCTTAGAAGGGCGATGCTGCTTGATTCAGGGGTTAATGTATAGTAAAATGAAATTTTTACAAAATAAAAATCAGTGCAATCTGTCTAATCCGTGCTTGCTGTAAAAAATCCCTTTTTGAAAAAACAAACCCAATCCCAACTCGATAAGGTCATCCTGAGCGGAGTTCGCCAACGGCGGACAAAGTCGAACGGATCTGGGCACCGAACATAATTTATCCTCCACCACGACACTGTCTGCCCTCGAATGCAGCAGTCGAAGGTCATTCTGAACGAAGTGAAGAATCTATTAGATGCATTGCGCAGCAATAAAGAATTTCAATTGAAAATTGGCATTCGAAATTCGAAATTTCTTTCTACCTTCTATCTTCCATCTTCCTTCCTCCATCTTCTAATCAGTTATAATATCTTATACCTATTTTTGTTATAATTTATTATACTTTTCCGAAAAATTCCCCATTTTCCCGCAAATTTTTTCCAATTCCAATCACCTTTCTTCCAACTTCTCCACACCATCTTCCATTTTCTATCTTCCATCTTCCGGTTTTTACTCACTTCTTCAAACGTTTCTACACGTTAATTTTGCCTTTTTACTGTTAAAGTTTTACCTGTTTTAACACTTTTTCCTGCATCTTCCTGCTAACATTCCTCGCAAAACTCTTCCCGGCCTCCACAACCTTAACCTTCGGCCCGAGCGGCCTGTACACCGATGGTTTCGTAACTCCATATATAACAACACTTTGCACACCCAGCGCACCGGCAAGATGGCTTATACCGCTGTCATTACCGATATATACATCCGTACAGCTTAACACCTGAAGAACCTGTGTTAAGTCCAGTTCTTTCAAGCACTTACAGCACTTCTCCAGCTTTCTCAACCGCTCTCTGCCGAATTTATCCATCTCCACCGGACCCAATAAAAATACCACCATAAATCCCTTATCCATAAGCACTTGCGTAACAGAAATAAAGTTATCGATATGCCAGCACTTTTTCAATGCACCGCTGCCTGGATGAATCACAGCCAGCTTCTCATAACTCGTTATTCCATAATCACTTAGAACCTTCATCCCTTCAATGAAATCAGTCCTGCCCGGCTCTAATAACTGCTGATGTAAGTCTATATCTGAACTGCATTTAGGCTCCTCAACCTCTTTGAGAAACTCACTAACATAATACTCCGATAAATGCCCCAAATAGCCGCAAGGTGCTTTAAAACCTAAAGTTATGACAATCCCGCTGTGCGTGCAGTTAAGCGCATACAGTAGATTTTGCTCGAAGTCGCTTTCCGGCTCCCCCATAAAACTAACCACCCACGAATACTCCCTGAACGCGCAAACTAAGTTTTCACCGTCACTTACATCAAATTCCCTGCTTTCCTTAAACAGCCGGTGCAGCTCCACCGACTCTATCGACCGCACCCCGTCAACACAACTCCTACCCGGCATTATACCCGTATAATCCGTATGCCCCATGATATCCACATTTCCGAGATCCAAAGCCCCTTTCATAACCCTTGCAAGCGGCAGCGTCAGGATACAGTCCCCCAAAGCGCCCGGCTGTAAGATAAGGCCGCGCATTAACTTATGAACGGCCTCATTGCCTTTCTCTCGCAGCAGACTTAATATATCATCTTTTGCTTCCATGATTTGCCTGTCTTGTTTTACTCGATAATCCTGTCAATCCAACCCCCAAAAACAACCTTTTCGCCATTCTCATCTTTGTTATAACAAACCGCAAGCTGGCCGGGCGTCGCGGCAAGCACCTTTTCAGCGAAATCTATTTTTACATAACCCTTTTCAGGATATATAGTTGCGTTTTTTCCCCTTGAATTGTATCGCACCTGTACAACTCCATGAAAACTGTCTTGAGGTTTATCAGCCATCCAGTTTAAATCCTTAGCCACTAAAGAGTTATGCATCACCTCTTCTTTGGGCCCCAGCGTCACCGTATTTGTATCCGCATCGATTTTTTTGACATAATACGGCTCGCCCATAGCCACCCCCAGACCGCGACGCTGACCAATCGTAAACCTGTGTGTGCCTTGATGTTGGCCCAATACCGAATTACTGCTGTCAATGATATTTCCCTTCCTGACCAGTTCAGGATGACGTTCTTCAAGAACCGATTCCCAGTTTTTAGGCAAAAAACAAATCTCCTGTGATTCTTCCCTATGTTCGCAACCTAAATCAAATTTCTTAAACAACTTACGAGTCTTTTCTTTCGTATAATCACCCATAGGCAAAAGTATATTAGAAAGCATCTCTCTGTTTATCATTGCCAGAAAATAAGATTGCTCTTTCAGCTCATCTACCCCTTTGTACAAACAGAAATCCCCGTTTTTCTTCAATATTCGGGCATAATGACCTGTTGCAAGAAAATTTGCTCCATTTTCGCGGGCAATATCCCACAGCTTGCCGAATTTTATTAGTCTGTTGCATATCACGCATGGATTTGGCGTTCTACCTCGGCTGTATTCGTTACAGAAATAATCTAAAATCTTATCGAAATCCTCTCTTAAATCCAGAATTTGAAGGTTGACGCTAAGCTTATCCGCCACCTTTTCGGCGTACAGCAGGGCTTTTTGGAAATTATCGTTCGTTATCATATATACGCCGCTGCACTCGTATCCTTGTTCAAGCAGCAGGGAGGTTGCGATGGAACTGTCAATACCGCCGCTCATAGCGACCAGAACTTTGCTTTTTAAATTACCCATTCTAACGAAAAATGTTTTTATTCGATTTGTTTATCTTGAGGGTAAATAATGATGCGGTCGTGAATGACTGTTATCAAATCATTTTTACCATCACCGGTTACATCCACAATTTTAAGCTCTCTGGGTTCCACTCCGGAGCTTCCGGCCTGTCTACTGCGTTCTCTATAGCTTTTTTCTTCAAATATTTTGAACCGTGTTGCAGGAACCGGCTTCAATTCGTTATCTAAAACAAGTATTTCTATATGATGACCTTGATAATCGACCATTACGAGGTCTGTTATTCCGTCGTTATTAATCTCCCCAATGGTCATATTGCCGTATTTTCCGTCTTTAATTTTAGTTTCATAGCTATATAATTGATCCATGTTACCATATGAACTTGTTAGAGTTGGTATAATGAGAGAAAATTTCGTTCCGTCAAAAATTAGTATGCTATTTGTGTCATTGGGGCTTAACTTTTCAAAAAGAATCTTTAAATTCTGTGTACTGCTCCAGGTTCCGATATCTATTTCTTTATCGAATCGATACGTTTTATCTTCACCCGCTTTTAATATTTGCAGTTTTCCTTTTTGGCTGTCAAGAAGAATGATTTCGGGTGTTGATTCTGTTTGTTTTTTATCGATATCAAAAACACCTACAGCAGATACTTTATTTTCTTTGCTTTTTGCATTGTATTGGTCAACTATCGTCCAACGCTGCTGCTCAGAAAAGACAAGGCTTCTTGCAAAATTATCCTGTGCTATAAGAAGCTCGTCACCTTCTTTTTCGTCAATATTCGCAACAGCAACCGACCGCTGTGAAGCTTCCTTGATTAAACTCAATTGAGCCTGTGGTGAATCAATTACTCGGAACTGACGTATATTATGTTGTTGAACAAGCACCGGCGATTCATATTTGATAAAAAGCAGCACGTCCTGAAGGCCGTCCTGATCAACATCCACTACTTTTATGCTATCCGGATTGGCAGGTAATTCTTCCAATTCTATAGAAATATTTAAATTGCTGCCAACGTCCAATTTAAAAATAATTCTCAGAAATCTTTTATTATCATCATCCTTAGATACATACACACAATCCATAGAGCCGTCAAGGTCCATATCTGCCAGTTCCATTGCGAGGGGTTCGCCGATTATTTCGAGGGGCTCTGGAAACGAAAGTCTGCCACCTTCAAATTTGGCGATACCTATAACTTTCTCTTTTACACTTAAAACACCAGCTTCGTATATATTATCATTATTAATGTCAGCAGCTGAAATGCATGTAATTTCGCTAAAGGCAGGAAACCGAACCGGCTGAGAAAGACCGGTATCTTGATTTTGTTTGTAAAAAATAAGTTCAGCGGCGGATGGATCACTGATAATGACATCCGGCAAACCGTCACCGTCAAAATCGGCGACAGCTAAATCGCGCTTATCAGACCCTTCTCCTGACGGAAGCGGGTAAAATAAAATGGGCCATTCTGATTTCATTTGCTCTGTTTCATTAGTTAAACGGTAGGCGTTGAGTCTTCTGCCCTTAAAGTCAATAGTATGTATTTCATCTCCTGAAATATCATCGATATTATAAAATTCCAACGTAAGGGGATTGTCTATGGCGTATTGGACAAGTGGGCCTAATTGACCTGTTTTAAGACCGAATCGAACGTGTAGGGGTTTATCAGGATGATTCGTAATCATTATCAAATCGTTTATATCATCTCCATCCAGATCGCTGATATCTACACCAAGTATTTGTGAGACAGAAGGATATTTTACCGGTTCCGACAGGGTTCCATTTTGTTTTTGAAAGATGGTATACAATTCAACCCGACCGGCGAGAGACAAGTCGTCTGCTCCGTCATTATTCAAATCGCCGCACACCAAACCATTGAGTGTAGGTAATCCGTCATCTATTTCAATTTTTTCTGTGGCAAACCAGCTTAGTCGTTCTGGTTTCTTTTTAGAGCCTGATGCTTTTTGCAGTATTATGTAAAGTCCTTTTGGTTGACCATAAAATGCTAAATCCATCAATCCGTCGGAATTCAGGTCTCCGGTCACCATGCTGTAGATTAACGGTGTAACAGGAACATTCTGTCTTTCGAAGCGAGAGGGTGTTTTCAATGCGTTTATATCAACATCTTCAGGATCGACGATCACCGACTGATCGTAGGCACTTATTTCTTTCTTCTGAATTAGTATTTCTATTTTTGATTCTCTATTGTTCGCAACAGCAATATCAATCCTGCCGTCATTGTTGAAATCGGCTGTTATGAGACCTTTAATATCGTCCTTTAGCTTAACAATCTCTATCGTGTCAAAACCGTAATATACAGACAGGTCGTTTGGTTCAGCGCCGGTGAGGATGCGGAAGAAAAGCAGGGTCAGGATTAGAAAAATATTTAATTCTTTAGTGAATTTCACGAGAACCTCCGATTAAGCATCTCGAGTTACATATTTGTTATTTCAGCCGTAATTATCTCTGATATAAGTATACACTCCTTGTTCTATTATATCAAATTATTTAAGGCTTGAGGGAGGTTTTTAAATTATCGTTTTTCTGCTGGAGCGATTGAAATGTAATTTTTTAGGTTTCGAACGACTATTATTTGGTAATATGTTTATTTATCGACTCTAATATATCCCCTGAGACCTCGGCGCCAAGTTTTTGTGCGGTGACAATGTGACGCTGTGCCAGGTCGAATTTTTTAAGCATAAGATAGGCCATGGCCAGGCCTTTTTGGGCTTCCGCCATTTGAGCGTCAATCCTGACCGCCTTGGTATATTCGAGAACGGCATTGTCATAATCAGAAAGATTGTAGTAGGCCGAACCGAGGTTGAAATGCAGGTTCTTGTCATTGGGATTGCTCGTCAGGGCTTTCCGGTAATATTGTATTGCCGTTAAATAGTCACCCTGACTGAAGAATACATTTCCAAGGCTCGTCAACGCCTCAGCCATATACGGTTGATATTGAAGCGCCATTTCCAAAGCAGAGATTCCTTTTTCAACTTCGTCGAGTTTTATGTAAGCATTGCCTATACCGTAATATGCATGCGGTGAATTCGCATTAATATAAAAAACCTTGTTGTATTCTTTAATGGCTGACTGATATTTCCCATTCTGTTGATAAAAGTTACCTAATAAGACGTATATTTCTTCGTCGTCTGGATTTATGACCGCAGCCTGGTTTAAAATTGAAATGGCATTCGTTAATTGTTCATCTTTGGCATAAGCCAGGGCCAGGTTTTTATAACCGTCGAGAAAATCAGGGTCGAGCCGGATAGAGTGTTGATATTGAGAGACGGCATATGAGAGCCAACCCTGCTGGAGGTAGGCATTGCCGAGATTGTTATGGATTAATGCCTGATTGGGATTGATATCGAGGGCTGACTCGTATTCCATTATCGCATTCCGTATCATTCCCTTCTTTAAATAGACATTGCCGAGGTTGGTGTGGGATTCTGCAAGCGTCGGATTGATTTGAACAGACCTTTCGAGGGCCAGTTGTGCTTTTTCCATATTCCCGACTTCGATATAGACATTACCAAGGTTGTTGAATAAACAGCCGAGGACCTGCATCTTATTGAGGTTTTTCATATAGAGACTGTTTCGGCTGACCTGGCCGACTTTGAATTTGTCAATATAGTGTTCATCCGATGCAAGTCCGCCTTGGGCCGTGGTTTCAATATTAAATTGAATATTGCCGTCGTCATATCTTATGAAGAAATGACTTGGCACGACCACCCCATAGAGAGGCAGGCCTAATCTTTCACCGATAGACAGATACAGTATTGAAAGACTTAAACAGTAGCCCTGCCGGTTGTCCATGACGGTGTGCAGAAATAAATCCTCGGGCTTGTGGGCTTTGTTTACTGACTTGAAACCAAGCTCTTCAAAAAGATAGCTGTTTATTATTTCAATTGCCTTGTAGCTTCCATTCAGATTTTGCTCTTCGATTCGCTGTCTTAGTTCATGCGCCATATCTTCGAGCTCTGTCTGATAACGCCGTCCCTGTACCAAATCACTCCATTCTTCTGAGACAATCAGAGCGGCAATGGCGACGTCAATTTCATCAGGATCCAATCGTAGTATTTGATCGATAGACCTGACATACAATCCTGTCTTGTTCTCGTTTGCCAGGGGTTGAGCATACAGGCAGTCCCAAATGATTAAAAAGCATAAACAGATTGTTAAGAAAGTTGTTTTTTTCATGATTAACTTATGATTTATTTCTTATACGTTTTTAATCAATTGGGGTTTCCATCTCAACCGGCGCGGGGACCGGCCGATGCTTAAATAAATCGATTTTCATCCAATGGTTGCTCTTGAACCGCCATCGGTTTGCAAAGGCTACTACAGTGATTTTTAGCGTTGCCACGAACCAGGCTCCCAATGCGCCGAACTGCGGGAAGAATATTAACATACAAAGACCTCCAAGCCCCATAATAATTGACGCTGCTACGGCTTCAGCCAATGCCAGCCAGAGGGTATCTCCTGCCCCACGCAGGGCGTCGTTGTATGTAATAAATACCGCATCGAAAATCTGTAATATAGCCGCAAAAATGAATATATTCATACCAATTTCGATAACTTTATCGTCTGAAGACCAGAGCTGCATTAGTTGATTCCGGAACAAAAAAAAGCAAAGGCCTATAAAACCCATGTATATCAGTGCAACTCTTAGACACGAAGCGGTTTGCTTGATAGCAATATCTTTTCTGCCCTTACCTATAGACTTGCCCACAGCAGCGGTTAGAGCTCTTCCCAGGCCTACTATCGGCATAAAGGAAACATTCATACATGCGAATACCGCACTGGTGGCAGCCAGCGGTTCCTGGCCGAATCTTCCTACGAGTCCAAACAGGATAATGGCCCAGCCGGCCATATTTATCATAAAACCAATACCTGCAGGAAAACCAACTTTTAAAAGGTCACGCATCATTGAAATATCGAACGTCGGTAGATTTCTTGTTTGATAGATACGGTTGATTGACGGGCGGAAAAACATGGTTAATCTTACGACGACTCCGACGCTCATTCCAGTAAACGTTCCCCAACCTGCTCCTGCGATGCCCATGGCCGGAAAGCCGAATTTACCGAAAATCAATATATAATTTGCGATAACATTTACGCTTTGTGAGATAAACGCCGCATACATTATGATAACAGGTCTGTGGATACCCATAAAAAACTGGTTGCATGTCCAAACGAGGACGGTTAGGAATTGTGTATAAAGCATAATGCGAAGGTATATCGTTTCTAACTCGACGACCTTTTGCGGGTGACCGAGCAGGCTGAATATTCCCGGGGCTGTCGGCCACATAATTGCCAGTACAACCAGTGTGTATGCAAATCCCATATAGATAGCCTGCCAGAAGTATTTAGGACACCGATGTGTTTCTCCTCTACCGTAACTTTGGCTAACAAATGTGTTTACACTGGTAAAGGCAGCAAGGGCAAAACTTGCAGGAACAAAACTGATAAATCCGGCCGGGAGGATAGCGGCGAGGGCCTCTGTGCCCAGGCGAGAAACCATAAACCTGTCCACGAACTGCATAATCGTAAACGAAACAGTTGTCGCTATCATCGGGCCGGCAAGCTTGAGCATATATCTGATTGATGTTTCTTCAGGATTTTGGTGTTTTATAAGATCTGACTCCGCGTTCATATAGCTCAGCCTTTATTTTGAAGGTTTAATTTTTCTAATAGTGTGTGTTCTGATATGTTTGACACTTGAATCGTTTTGAACGGGCTTGTATGGCCTGAAATTATGGTTATATTGTTTTTCTTTATGTCCAGCTTTTGTGCAAGGAAGAGTATCAGAGCTTGATTTGCCTTGCCCCGTTCAGGTGGTGCGTTAATTTTAACTTTCAGCTTACCCTCCAGTAGTCCGCTAATAGTTTTCCTGCTGCTGCCGGGAATGACTTTAAGGCCAAAAACCACTCCTCCGTTACATTCTTCGATTTCAAATCCTTGCATTAGAATTTATCAATAATAATAGATCCCCCGTTTTTTCAATTAGAAATTCTTTATGGTTTATTCCGTTATTTCATTTATGTTTTTACCTACAGCCATTTGAATATATTTTTCTATCTGTTCGGCCAGTTCTGACAATGTTTGTAGCTGGAAATCCTCATAATGGCCGGGAACAAATTCCCCGTTTAAAGCTTTTTTGAATATTCGTACTCGAATGAGTGACGGTTCTTTAGACGATTTACTGAAATCACTGTCTTTATGCTCGGTGAGTTCAACCCGCCAGTCCTCACTAATGAAAACGAGACATTTGCCGGTGAAGACGGCTGTCGGAAAGTAATCCTGTAAAATTTTAAGTGTTTCCATTTTTATTTTACCTTGAGCGAGCCTATGAGATCTTCGATGTTTTTTATATCCTTGCGGTCGCAATATCTTTTTATTCCATCTATGATTTTGATAGTCGAATCCGGTTCTATAAAGCTTGCCGTTCCTACCGCCACTGCGGATGCGCCTGCAATTATAAATTCGACAGCGTCTGAGGCTGTTCTAATGCCCCCAATGCCTATTATGGGGATGTTGTTATTTTTAGCGGCTTCATTGTATACCCTATTTACAAGATAAACCGCCATTGGTTTTATAGCCGGTCCAGATAAACCTCCTGTTTTATTTGAAAGTACAGGTTGTTGTGTTTCGACGTCAATGACCATAGCGGTGAATGTATTTACCAGACTGAGTGCATCCGCTCCGGCTTCGATAGCTGCATGTGCACTTGTGGCTATATCTGTTACGGAAGGGGATAATTTGACTATCAGGATTTTTTCCTGAGATGCCTTTTTGACTTTTCTGGTAATTTCTGAAATCAATGCCGGGTCTGTTCCGAAGCTGATTCCGCCTTTTTTAACATTTGGGCAACTTATGTTTAACTCAAATCCATCGACAGCTTCTTCTTGAGCCAGATTTTCTATAACTCTCAGATAATCGTCGATTGTTTCGCCGGCTACATTCACAAAGACAGCGGTGGACATTTCCCTTAAAATTGGAATCTTTTCTTTTATAAAAACATCTAATCCGACATTCGCTAAACCTATTGCATTCAATATTCCCGCGTCTGTTTCGACTATTCGGGGTATCGGATTTCCCTTCCTCGGTTTAGCGGTTATGCTCTTGGTAATGAAACCCCCCAGAGTATTTATATCTATGAAATCAGCAAGTTCATCAGCATAGCCGCATGTGCCGGATGCGGTGAGAACGGGATTTTTCAATCTGATGCCGGCAAATTTAACAGAGATATCTGTTTCGTTTTCTGTCATAGTTTAAATATTAAATACAACTTCTTTAGAATCAAAGATCGGTCCGTCTTTGCAACATAATTTGTACACAGTCTCAGATGAATCCCGGACTTTACACTCGACAGCGCAACTCTGGCAAATGCCGATACCACAGCCCATTCGTCGTTCGACGCTGACCTGACAGTCGATGTTTTCTTTCTGTGCAATATCCGCTACCCTTGCTAACATCACCTCCGGTCCACAGGTATATATAATCGTTTCTTCTTTTTTTAGGGGTGTTTTGCTTAGCCAGGATTGGAAGCAATCCGTGACAGGCCCTGAGAAACCGGCGGAACCGTCGTCTGTTGCTATTTTTGATTCGATGCCGTACCGGGTAAATTCTTTTAGCGAAAATCCCAGACCCTGTGCAATCTGGTCTGATTTCTTCTCAAAGGGAAGATTGTTTAAGGTTTTTGCTCCAACGAAAACATGAACCTCGATATGTGGATGTTCGGCCATAAGGAATTGTGCTAAATGTTCGAGAGGAGGGCTGCCCATTCCGCCTGCGAGAAGAATGGCCTTATTTTTATATTCAGGTATCGAAAAGCCATTTCCTAAAGGTCCTACTATACTGATCACGTCTTTTGGTTTTAAGCTTGTCATGCGGATACTGGCTGGACCGACCACGCAATAGAGTATTTCAACATTTGTGGAATTTTCATGAGCGGAAACGTTGCAGAAGCTGAACGGTCTGCGAAGGAGAATATTCCGTTTTGAACTGTCCGTTAGACTTTCGGGAATCATACCGACTTCAGGCAGGCTCACGGTCGACAAATCAAGTTGTGCAAATTGACCGGGTCTCGTTTTGGCAAATGCAAATGCTCCATCACCATCAAATTGCAGCCCGATACGATAAAAATGTTCACCGATTTTCTTATGTGAGCTGACGACGGCTGAAAACTGTTTTTTTAATTTATTTTCTAACATAACAATTTCACAATAGTATTCTAATATCAAGGAACTCAATGTATCTAAAAAAGCAGGGCAGTCAAGTATAAACCAAAACCAATTGCTAATCATTCAGAATTGGCTTAAAATGGTCACATTATGAACGGAACGTTCAGTAATATATTAATTATTAAACCTAGCTCACTTGGTGACATAGTTCATGCTCTACCCGTTTTAGCCGCTTTGAGAAAAGGGTTTCCCAAGGCGCGTATAAGCTGGATGATTCGGCCCGATTTTGCCGGGCTTGTTGTAAACCATCCGGATTTGACTAAAACGGTCATATTCGATAGGAAGTTTTTGGGTAAATCCTGGTATCATCCCAAAGCGTTTAAAGCATTACTATCCCTGATAAAGCACCTGCGAACGGAAAAATATGACCTTATTATTGACCTTCAGGGTCTTTTCAGAACAGGTTCGCTTTCCTGGCTTAGTGGGTGTAAACATCGAATAGGATTGTCAGAAGCCAGGGAGTTTGCGAGTATCTTCTATACCGACAAAGTGCTTCATACACTGCAAAATATACACATGGTTGATTATTATTTAAGTGTTGTGAAGCAAAGTGGAATAAATCAATCCGAGGCTTCTTTTATTCTGCCGGTAAGTGAAAAGGATTCCGATTCGGTTGATAAATTGCTTCGAGATAATAAAGTGGAGCCGGATAATTATGCCGTACTTATCCCGGGCTCAGCTCATGCAGATAAATGCTGGCCTGTGGAGAATTTTACTAATATTGCAGAAAGAATTCATAACGATTACGGTTTAGATATCGTTGCTGGGGGAAGTATGTCGGAGAAACAAATCGTACAGGAGCTGAAAAACAATTCGACAGTTTCTGTTGCTGATTTGGCCGGATTAACCAGTCTGACTCAGTTGGTGGAGTTATTAAGAAAAGCACGATTGGTTGTCAGTAATGATACGGGTCCGGGACATATCGCTGCTGTACTGGGCGTACCTTTAGTGATGATATTCGGAAGGGCGAATCCTGCACGGGTAGGGCCGTATAAAAGAGAAAATTGTATAGCTGCAGTAGAACCTTTTTCGAGGGGATTTAAGGCCAACAGTAAAAATCCAAAATATCATGTCGGAAATATTACTGTTGAAGAAGTTTACGAAAAAGTTTGTGAGCAATTAAAGGATTACAAGCATCAACTTTAAGCTCTAACGTTTTGAACTATTTCCATGCATCTTTCACACAAATCGGGATATTCTGAATCAGCTCCCACGCTGGGCCAAAAGTTCCAACAGCGCTGGCATTTGGCATAAGCGCTTTTATCGGCACTGATACGGGTCTTATCAGCCCCTTTTTGCAGGTTGACTTCACTCACAATACAAAGAGCTGCAAATTCCTTCAAACCGAAATCATTAAGAGCTTTCGCTGTCTCATCATTGTCGCAATAAATGGTGACAGCAGACTCCTGGTTGCTTGCAATTTTTTTCTCTTGTCGTAAACCCTCAAGTATTTGTAGAACCTGGTCTCGAAGCGCCATGATTCTGTCCCATTTTTCTTTGTCGGTTATCTTCTCAATGGATTCATCGACTTCAGGCATATCGGCCATATGGACGCTTTCAACATTCTGTGACTTGTATTGCATTTTGGACCATATTTCTTCGGCGGTGTGTACCAGGAGGGGGGCAAGCAGCCGAACCAGATTGTCGAGAATTCTATACATGACAGACTGCCCGCTGCGCCGGGACAAACTGTCTTTGCCGTCGCAGTACATTCTGTCTTTGAGAACATCCATATAAATACTGCTCATGTCCACGGTACAAAAGTTATATATTAGAGAAAAGACTCTATGAAATGTGAATTTTTCGTAATTGTCGAGCACATTTTTAACCAGCTTGTTTAATTGCTGCAGAGCCCACTTATCAATTTCAAGCATATTGTCATAAGCTATTGAGTGTTCGTTGGGATTGAAATCGTTGATGTTTCCGAGTAAATAACGAATCGTATTCCTTATCTTTCTATACGCATCCTGCGTTCTGCCAATCAGCTCGTCATTGCATCGGATATCCTCCTGGTAGTTGACACTGGCTACCCACAAGCGAAGAATGTCTGATCCGTATTTTTTTATTTCATCCTGGGCATTGACATAGTTGCCCAGCGATTTTGACTGCTTCATGCCTTTCTCGTCCACGGTAAAACCATGGGTTAGGACGCTTTTATATGGCTCTCTTCCTATTGAGCCTAAAGCCGGCAGCAGTGAGAGTTGGAACCAGCCGCGATGCTGGTCAGAGCCTTCAAGGTATAAATCGACCGGGACGGGCCAACCATTTTTGTGTGCCGTGTTATACCAGCTGCATCCGGATTCGAACCAGACATCAAAAATGTTTTCTTCTTTTTGCAAGTCATCTAAGCTGAATCCTTCAGGCAGTTTAAAATCATTTCCAAGAATATCTCCTGGGGAATCCGTGAACCAGGAATTGGAACCTTTTTCACTAATATGTTTAGATACGGCCAAAACAGATGCTTTGGTTAAAAGCGCTTCACCTTGAGAGTTAACGAAAATGGGTAGCGGAAGCCCCCAGCTTCTTTGTCTGCTGATGCACCAGTCCGGCCGCGATTCCAGCATTCCTGCGATACGCTTCTGTCCCCATTCAGGTATCCATTTCACGTTCTGTACGCGCTCGAGGGCGAGATCGCGCAGACTTTTATCAATTCCCGGCATTTCTTTATCAACATGGACGAACCATTGCTCCGTTGTGCGGAAAATAACCGGCATTTTGCTTCGCCAGCAATGCGGATAACTATGGACAACATTATCTTCTGCAAACAAAACGCCTTTCTGTCGCAGGTGGTCATTAACTTCTGCGTCAACATCCAGGACACATTTACCCTGCAGCCATACAGGAACTGTGTCATCATAACAACCTTTGTCGTCAACAGGTGAATAAATCCCAAGGCCGGATTGTTGTCCGGAGATGTAATCCTCGAGGCCGTGACCCGGTGCGATGTGAACGAGTCCGGTGCCGTCTTCCGTGCTAACATAACCTGCAGTAATAACCAACCAGGCATCCTTATCCGTAGAATTCTTTTCCACAAAAGGATGAATGTACCGGAGACCTTCCAGGTCCTTGCCTAAAACACTTTTTTCACTTATCGTAAAGCCTCCGTCCTGCAAACCGCCGGCTTTGATTACTGCTTCCAATCGTTCAGCAGCCACGATAGAGACAAATTTAGTTTTATCTTTTTGGTAGCTGATAATTTTATATTCAAGAGCAGGATTTACTGCAACCGCAAGATTAGCGGCGAGTGTCCAGGGTGTGGTTGTCCAAATCATCAGGCATACTTTTGAATCCTTAGAATTATCGAGCAACTCAAGTTTGACAAGTTGTTCTTTGCTTTTATCTGTTAATTGAAAGTTTACATAGATGCTCGGAGATGAGATATCCTTGTATTCCAGTTCCGCTTCGGCCAACGCTGTCTCACAGCCGACCGACCAATGAATTGGTTTTAACTGTTTATGAATGAGCCCCTTATCGACCATCTCGGCAAAGACTTCCAGTATCCCTGCCTCGTAATCAGGATTATAGGTCAGATAGGGATTTTCAAAGTCGCCGAATACTCCTAAGTCCTGGAACTGGTTGCTTTGCAGCTTAAGAAATTTCGTGGCGTATGTAGCGCATCTTTTTCGTATTTCGAGTTTGCTCATCTGATGAATTTTCTCTCCGACCTCGGCGACGACCTTGGATTCAATGGGCAAGCCGTGACAATCCCATCCGGGTCTGTAAGGAGCGTCGAAGCCTCTCATCGTTTTGTATTTTACAACGAAATCCTTCAGAACTTTGTTTATAACATGTCCCATATGGATATCACCGTTCGGGTAGGGGGGACCGTCATGCAAGATATATAATTCAGCCCCTTTGCGAAGTTTTCTAATTTTATCGTATATATCTTTTTTAGCCCACTCACTTCGCTGTTGCGGCTCACGCTGGACAAGGTTGGCTTTCATGGAAAAACTTGTTTTCGGCAGGTTCAATGTATCCCGGTAACCTTCTTTCTTTTTTTCTGACATTTCTTTTATCCTTAATATTCCTGAAATCTTAAATGGCTAATATTAAAGGTCTTAGTTATTTATGTCAACCACGCTGTTGCTGTCGTCTTTCATATAGGTTTATGAAGTTTATGTAATAAAAAAGCCTTCCGGATTTCGCTGCTCCGGAAGGCTTTTAGAATTCAAAGGTTTACCTTTCAGGGCAGCCTCAAATCTTCAGTAATAATTATAATAATGTTGTTGCTAATTATGTCTTTGCGTAAAGAGTCCATACGGCTCGTTTGGGCCTGTTTTGCTGTGTCCAGTGTTCTATTTAGCTTGTTCATAAATCACCTGAAAGAAGATGTTGGTTTATTATCACAATTATCGGCTGATGTCAAGCCCAAGTTTAATTGGCTTGACAGGTTGATGAAAACCGCACTATATTGTTGAATAAATGGCAAAGACACTATATATAATTGATGGTCACGCTCATATTTATGCAGCTTATTTTGCTCCTATGCGGCAGCGGCTTATGAGTCCTTCCGGTGAACCGACTAAAGCAACGTACATTTTTACAACCGCTGTTTTGGGATTAATTCAGCGTCGAGAACCGGACATGCTTGCTGTGGCGATGGATTCAAAGACTCCCACGTTCAGGAAAGAAATTTTTGACGATTATAAAGCCCACCGGCCGCCGATGCCTGATGATATGCCCAAGCAGATAGACAGGATAGAACAAATCCTTGGTGCAATGAACATTCCTGTGTTAAGAGTTAATGGTTTCGAAGCAGATGATGTGATTGGTACGATTGTAAAACGAGCAGCTTCTGATGGAATTGATTGCTATATCTGCTCAAAAGACAAGGATCTGCTGCAATTAATTGACAAAAATACAAGTACTTTTGATTTAAAGACAGACACCGTCACTGGTCTTAATGCGTTATTTGAGCGGACCCAGCTTGCTCCGGAGCAGTTTTTGGATGTTCTTGCACTGCAGGGAGATACGTCTGACAATATACCCGGAGTACCGGACGTTGGCCCAAAAACTGCTATAAGATGGATTCAAAAATACGGTTCCATTGATAACCTTTACGAGCACGCTGATGAGATAAAAGGAAAGCGGGGCGACAATCTAAAAAAATTCAAGGACAAGATTGGTTTAAGTAGACAATTGGTAACGATAAATTGCGAAGTTCCGTTAAACATCGATTATGACCAGATGACTGTCAAGGATTTTGATAAAGAGACGCTTGCAGGAATATTTACGGATCTTGGTTTTAGTCGTCTTATAACTCAGTTAGACCTTAAGACATCTTCAGAAGAATCGAAAATCCCATCGATAGTCCAAGCAAAAAAAGAAAATTTACACGGGCCGGATTCTAATGAAACAACACGTCATAATTATCAGCTTATAAATACAACGAAAAAGTTTAAACAATTTGTCACCGCACTTCGAAAACAAAAAATTTTTGCGATCGATACCGAAACCACCGGTTTGAGCCCCATGCGTGCCGAGCTTGTTGGTATAAGCTTTTCATGGAAACCTAATCAGGCCTTTTATATCCCTATAAAAGCACCCTTGGGTCAATCTAAAATTGAGATTGATAAAGTGCGTAAGGAGATTGCTTCGGTGTTGGCGGATCAAAATGTTCATAAAATTGGTCAGAATATAAAATATGATATGCTGGTTTTGCGAAAAGCACAGATGCCGCTTAAAGGAATTTATTTCGATACAATGGTTGCTTCCTATTGTCTTGATCCTCTTAGAAAATCACATTCGATGGACAGCATGGCTTTGGATTTTCTGAATTACGAGTGCATTCCAATTTCTTCTCTAATAGGAAAGGGAAAGAATCAGATTACCTTTGATATGGTAGACACTCCTGCGGCCTGTGAATATGCTGCAGAAGACGCAGATATAACTTTGCGGCTGTGCGAATATCTTAAAGAGCGGCTTGACAGGCAGCCCGGGCTGAAAAGACTATTTGAAGAGACCGAAATGCCTCTTGTTTCAGTATTGGCTGAAATGGAATATAACGGTGTTTCTCTGGATACGAAACTGTTCCGAGATATGTCTTCGGAGTTGACGGAAAATCTCGATAATATAACCGATCAAATTTACGAATACGCAGGACAGGTCTTTAATATCGACTCTCCAAAACAACTTGCCGAGATTCTGTTTGATAAATTAAATCTGACCTCTGTACGCGTTGGAAAAACCGGCAGAAGTACGGATGCCGCGGTGCTTGAGCAATTATCAGATCAGCATCCGATTGTCGAGCTGATTCTTGAATACCGGACTATCAGCAAGTTAAAAAATACGTATATCGATAAATTAGGGACGTTGATAAATCCGAGGACAGATCGTGTACATGCTTCGTTTAATCAGACCGTGACTGCTACCGGCAGATTAAGTTCCAGTGATCCGAATTTACAGAATATTCCAATACGTACGGAACTTGGACGAAAAATCCGTTCCGCATTCATACCTGCTAAGAAAAGCGATTATATACTCAGCGCTGATTATTCCCAGATAGAACTTAGACTTTTAGCTCATTTTTCAGATGATAAGGCCTTAAAAGAAGCTTTTACGGAAGATCAGGACATTCACAGTTTTGTAGCATCTCAGATTTATGATATACCGATGGAAGAAGTGACCGGCGAGATGCGTTCCCGTTGCAAAGCAGTGAATTTTGGCATCATATATGGTCAGGGACCTTTCGGCCTTTCAAGAACGATTGGAATTCCACAAACAGAAGCAAAAAAGTTCATCGAAGACTATTTTAAAAGATACGGTTCCATAAGACAGTTTATGGACAACGTAATCGAATCCGCAAAGAAAGATGGGTATGCCGAGACTATTCTGCATCGCCGCAGAAAGATTCTCAACCTTAAGAGCAAAAACGCTAATAAGCGCAAGCAGGCGGAGCGTTTCACCATAAATACGGTCATTCAAGGATCTGCGGCAGACTTGATTAAAGTTGCTATGATTAATATACATAGAAGGATTGAAAATGAAAATCTTCCAGTCAAATTAATCCTGCAGATACATGATGAACTTGTTTTTGAAGCCCCTGCGAAGGATATTAAGAAACATGCGAGGTGGATAAGCAGCGAAATGACAAGTGCTTTAGAGCTTAATGTTCCGCTTAAGGTTGATATCAACTATGGTCCCACATGGCTGAGTGACAAGTAATCCTTAGAGTATAGAAAATATTTTTCCCCTCTTATATGGTTATGACAGATATTCGTACAGCAACGCAAATCGTTTCAGAAAATATTGATTCTTCATTATCAGTGATTGAAGCCAAGCCCCTTCATGGAGGCATGGTTAATACAGTCGAAAAGTGGCTAACGGATGGTCATCCCTCGTCCATCGTAGTAAAAGTGTCACCTAAGAAAAACGATGATGAACTTGAATCGGAGTTTAAATCAATGCGCTGGTTTCGAGAGCACACGTCATTTCCGATTCCTGAACCGTATGCCTGTTTAAGTTTTGATAGAGGTCAGACAGGAACATTTCTGCTAATGGAGTTTATTAACGCTCGTAGTTTAAGCAGTGCTAGGCTCAGCAGCAGGGGGATTCGGCAAGTGCAGTTAGAACTTGCAGCTATACTCATAGAACTCCATTCTCACACTCGTGATACGTATGGTCCTCCTTATGAATCGTCTGGACCAAAAAAATGGCTTGATATCTTTAATCCTGAAATTGAACAAAATTTTATCAAAACCAAAAACCGGCTTGGCCGACAGTCCCAATATGTGATACAGAAGATGCTTAATAAACTTGAAGAGCTGATGCCTGAATTTAATCGGCCTACCTTAATCCACAGTGACCTATGGTCTACCAATATTATGGTCGATGATACTAATCCGGGGAATCCCTGTATAGTGTCATTTATTGATTTGCAGAGCTTGTTTGCTGAGGTTGAATATGAGCTTGCGTATTTGCGGATTTTCTCAACAGTCACCAAGGCTTTTTTTGATAAATATACTGAAAAGTATCCCCTGAAAGACGGCTTTGAAAATAGATGTCTTATTTACTGGCTGAACACGATGATGTTGCATGTTCACCTTTTCGGTGATGCTTATCTGTCGTCCTGCGAAAATATTGTAAGGAAAATAGGTAAATTTCTTTAAGGAGCAATGAATAGATAAAGACAATTTCTGAAAATTCAAAATGAATGATGCATCAATAAGAAAACACGCCTGGAGGGATTCGAACCCCCAACTTCCGGTTCCGTAGACCGACGCTCTATCCAATTGAGCTACAGGCGCATATATTTTACTTCGAGAGTCGCATTTTAACAAATATTACACATCGTTTAGTATAATTACAAGGAAATTTGGATTATGTTGTGATTAAACGGATGTTTAGAGCGCCTTGTAGTAAAAAACCAATTTTCTTGACCTATGCCTGGCTTTATTCTTTAATATAAAAAAAGTTCATTTATTAAAGGATTAGAAGATGAAAGTTAGTCAACGAGCACAGGGAATACCTGTATCTGCAACATTGGCGGTTACATCAAGAGCCAAGGAATTAAAGAAGCAGGGCATTGATATTGTTAGTTACGGTGCCGGCGAGCCTGATTTTGATACCCCAGACTATATCAAAGAAGCCGCTATTGAAGCTTTGAAAGCCGGTAAAACCAAATATACTGCTGCCGGTGGAATCATTGAATTAAGGGAAACGATTGCTGAAAAGTTCAGGAAAGACAATGGTTTACATTATTCGGCAGACCAAATTATTGTTAATATTGGGGGAAAACACTCAGTTTATGAATGTATGCAGGCTGTGCTGGACCCGGGGGATGAGGTAATTTTACAGACGCCTTACTGGGTAACCTATACTGAGACTGTTAAGCTTGCCGGAGCCACACCGAAAATTGTAAAAACAAGCCGTGAAGCTGATTACAAAATGAAACCTGAGCAGCTTAAGGCAGCCCTTACGGATAAGACAGCGATGGTTGTAATTAACTCCCCCAATAATCCCGGAGGTTTTACATATACTCCCGAAGAACTTGCAGCGCTGGGTGAGGTGCTTACAGGAACAGATATAATGGTGCTTTCAGATGAAATGTATGAAAAACTCATTTATAAAGATACAAAGTTTATCAGTTTTGCATCACTTAACGAGGACATGTTTAACCGTACCATTACCCTCAACGGGTTAAGTAAAGCTTTTTCTATGACCGGCTGGAGACTGGGTTATGCAGCCGGCCCTGTAGATGTTATAAAAGCAATGGGACGCCTGCAATCTCATATGACTTCTAATGCGGTCACTTTTGTACAATATGCAGCCATTACGGCTTTAGGTGAGCAATCGGTGGATGCTATTGAAACCATGAGACAAGAGTTTGAGAAAAGAGCTGAGCACATGTCTAACAGATTGGATGATATTGACGGTGTGATATGCCCACAACCGACGGGTGCTTTTTATTGTTTTCCTGATGTTTCAAGCCATTATGGCCGAAATATTGACGGCAAGACAATAAACGGCAGTCTGGATTTTGCACAAATATTATTAGAACAGGCGAACGTGGCTTTAGTGCCCGGGTTGCCTTTTGGATGTGATGAAAATGTTAGATTAAGTTTTGCCTGTTCTTTGGAACATATTGATAAGGGTCTGGATAGATTAGAACAATGGCTGAAACAATAAGTCCTGAAGATAGAAATATATCTGTTGAAACCCTCAGGCCTCTAAACAGAGGTAAATCAAAGCTTTCACGTTGGCTCATTATCCTGGGCTGGGTGGGAATGTTAATTTTCACCTTTCATGCATGCACTCATATGGTTGCCGCAGGAGATACCTGGGTAGCTATGGCGTGCGGTCGTCATTTTATCAATCATGGGGTTGATACTGTTGAACCATTCAGCGCAAATTCGCATCATGCAGGGCCTACTGACAAAGAAATTCAAACTTGGCCGGACTGGGCACAAAAGCTGACCGAAATAGTAGGTGTTGAGACAGTGAAAAAATGGCATCCGACAGGATGGATTAATCAGAACTGGCTCACTCATGTTATTTTTTATTGGCTTTCTCATAAGTCTCCGTTTGCCGATGCAGCTGAAAGAAGCTTCAATACTTTAATCTATTGGAAATTTGCTATTTATATTTTTGGGATGATTTGCGTCTATTATACGGCAAGATTGTTAGGGGCGCATCCTTATTTGGCTGCCATATTTACTTGTTTTGCTATGTTTATAGGCAGATCTTTGATTGATGTGCGTCCGGCCGGGTTTTCGAATGTTCTTACGGCTGCCTTTCTGCTTATCTTGGTCCTGGCCACATACCGCAATGTGTTATATATCTGGTTGCTGGTTCCATTGACTGTATTTTGGTGTAATTTGCACGGAGGATATATCTATGCTTTTATTGTGATGGTTCCGTTTATTGGATTACATCTGCTTATCGTCTTGCCGAAAAAGTGGACTGTTTGCCTTTACAGTATTGCTGCCTGGACGGGATTATATTTGTTTGTATTTCGATTTCTAAATAAACTGCATGATACGGTTCCTGACGTTTTCCCCGCACCGTCGTTGTTTAGTGGAGGTTTATTTTATTTATTGGTGATTATGGTCTTAATTAGTATAGGATTAACTGCTTATGGAGCAATTAAGAATTCGGTTTTTTATAGTTTTCATATCGTCGTTTCAATAGTATTGTTTATTTTTTATTTTATTAAATTCTTTCCACAAATGCCGTTCGGTCGGGTTTTTACTTCCCAATTAGCAAAGGATCAATTTTATGGTTTAATTCACAGTCATCAAGCTGCTTATTTCCTTGTTGGATTAATTATGATGGTCTTTGCTTATGTATTAATTTTTCATAAGGAAAAAATACTTTGCATTGGAGTCAGAGGTGTTATTCATAGCATAGCGGCTTCAGTTGTTACTTTTATAGCCGTGATAATTTTAAACCCGTTCCACATTACAAATTTTACTCATACCTTTATTATCAGCGTCAGTAAACATGCCGAGATGTGGAGGCAAGTCAATGAATGGCATCCTGCTTTTGAATGGACCAATCCGGTAGGGTCTGCTTTTCCTTTTTTAATCATGTTGATAATGACTGTTGGAGCTGTTATTTATGGTTTATATAGCAAATATTTAGAGCCTTCGAATGAGATCGAAAAAAACCAGATAGAAAAAAATATCAAAAAAAATAATCTCCTACTGAGAATATTCGGCTGGTCATCAGCTATGTTTTTGTGTTGGGTAACGTTTATTAGTTTTTCTTTTGTTAAAGCAGATTTAATATCTTTTCTTTTTTGTGCAGCTTTTGTATGCGTCATTTTATTGAGCATATATAAGAGTATTCACTTTATATATCTCATTGGTTTTTTGTTTATTTCAGCTCTTGGTCTTTCATTGTTGGGTATAAAGGCAGGAGCTTCGCCAGGTCCGAGGGTTTATGAAGGCAGGTACATTTTTGCTTTTGTTCTCATCCCTGCGTATGTTGTTATTTATATTGTTTCCTCTTTATTCTCCAGGGAGCTTAGATATAAAAGAAAAGACATCCTCTTTGTGTCTGTTACAGCGATTGTCACAATTATTTTGATGTTCATTTTGTTTACAGACCCGCAACCGCTTAGATTAAAAGTCAATGTTTCTCAGTCAGGCTGGTTGGGTCGATTCTTTTCCGAGTTGTATGATTTAAGAAGAACGTTTAAGCCGGTGTATGAAAGAAATCTCGACTTGTCATATACACATCTGTTTAAATGGTTATATATACTCAATATTTTTTCTGTATTTGTATGGCTTTTGGTACCAAAGATCAAAGCATGGTGTGACGAGCGTAAAGCTCAAGAAATACAACCAAATAAAGAAAAATACCCTCTTTATCAAACCGGCAAAATAGATTTAGCCTATTTTGTTATCACGGCCTTGACGATATATATGGCTATCAAGTCACGACGGTTTATGCCTATTGCGGGTATTGCGGCATGTCCATTAATGGCGTTTTTAGTGACGGAAATTGTTTATGTCATAAATGCAACAGTGAGTTTTAATAAATTTAAACAAAAGTGCATTACTCCAATACCGATTAAGTTAGAGCTGTTCTTTGCGATCGTAGGAACCTGTGCAGTTCTTTTTTTCGGAGTATTTTGGGGCTTGAAATTTAAAAGAGTTTATCTTGATCCCTGGCCTACAGACCCGGAATTCACAAGTGTATTTATGAGGATGACTGCCTCTGACAGGAAACCTTTTTATGCTGGTGATTTTATTAGAGAAAATCATTTAGAGGGGAAGATGTTTAATTACTGGACGGAGGGAGGATTTATTGCATGGGCACAAGAACCGGACCCAAATACCGGCGAGACGTCTTTACAGCTCTTTATGGATGGACGCGCCCAGGCTGCTTATGATCCAAAAACTTACCAGTTATGGTCGACTATCATGGCGGGTGGACCAACCGCATTTAAAGTAAGTTTGGCAGGGGGCAAGTACAAAAAATCTGATTATAGAGATATGGGAAAGTATATTTCTCAAGTCCTTCGAAAACGCGATGTGTGGTTGATTTTGATGCCGGTTAACAAAAATACAAGAGATTTTATTAAAAGTATTGAAGCGAACAATGATTGGCCTGCTGTTTTCTTTAATAATAAACAAAAAATGTATATCGACAAAGAAAGTGAAAAGGGCAGAAAATTGTTTACAGGAATCATTACGGGAGAAGTAGTGTATCCTGATGAATTTTCTCGTTATCTTATGTTCTCTTCTATCTATGTGAAGCAAAAGAGTGACGCATCAAAGCAATTAGGTCTTAAAATGTCACTTGATGCTTATGAAATACGACCTTCCCAGATTCCTGTGCTTCAAATTATAACGTACGCTCAATTTGGCGAGATCAAACCAAAAGTAGATGATTTTTGTGTTAGTTGCGTCCAGGACTTTAGGGAAAATATGAATCGCTATCGGAAAGAAGACAACTATTACAATCGATTGGCTTCAGCATTATTAGCAATTAACTATTTGCAAAAGACCGTTGACAAAGAAGAGGGTGCCGATTTTCTCAATTCGTTATCCGGTCTTAAGAAGACATTAACACGTGAAAGAAGAGAACTCCCTCAACTTAAAAAGTGGTAAGACATGGGAACACGGAAATCTCATGACAATCAAAACGAGTTAAATCTGCCAAAAGATGTTTCGATATCCGTCTTCTTTCCTTGTTATAATGAACAGGAGAATGTAAACCAAACCGTCTCAAAAGCCGTTGATACTCTTGAGAAGATTCAGGCGGATTACGAAATTGTTATTGTTGATGACGGCAGTACGGATTCCACAAAGGATATTGCGGATAGACTTGCATCTCAGAATCAAAGGATAAACGTTGTTCATCATCACAGAAATCTAGGCTATGGAACCGCACTGCAATCAGGTTTTAAGGCCGCTACAAAAGAACTTGTATTCTACACAGACGGAGACGGGCAGTTTGATATCAATGAAATGCCGTCGCTTCTGGACCTTATTAAAAACTATGATATCGTCAGTTGCTTCCGCATAAATCGACAGGACAATATTCTACGAAAAATTAACGGGTACTGCTGGACAAAGCTGGTGTGTTTGTTGTTTGGCCTGAAAATACAAGATATTGATTGTGCCTTTAAGTTGTATAAACGCGAGATTTTTGATACTATTGAAGTATCCAGCAGTGGGGCACTTATCGATACTGAAATTTTAGCTCGTGCTGTTCGAAAAGGGTATACGATTACCCAGAAAGGCGTACATCATTTTCCGCGGACCGCAGGCAAACAGACAGGAGCTAAAATTTCTGTTATTTTCAAGGCATTCAGGGAGTTGTTCAGATTATATAAAAAGATAAAATATGAAACGTAGGAACAATTTGTTTAATATAAAAGTATTTTAATCATATGCGTAACAGTTCGGGGAAATATTTTAATCTTTTTATCTATGGTTCTCTTCGTGAACCTAACATCTTCAAGTCGGTTTGTAATATAAGTTTCACCATCAATCCGGCGAAGGTAAGCGATGAAGTGCTTTTAGCGGAACCGGCTTTTCTTTCAGGCTATAAGAAAGTAACGCCGGATAACGTCTACTTTTATGCGGTAAAGGATACATCCTCAAGAATTGAAGGCTTTGTGGTATATCATTTGCCGGATTATGCCATGAAAGAAATAGACCGATATGAAGGAAATCGTTATTACAGAGAGAGTGTAAATGTTAATACAGCTAAAGGAAGTGTTAAGACCCAGGCTTATCTTGCATCTCCGGAAACCATGAAGAAGCACTTTGGAGATCGATTTCACGTCAACCTTATTCACGAATTATGGCTGAGAAAAAGAATAGAAGATTTTTTCAAAAAGCATACTCGTCCGGGAGAACATACTAAAGAGGCCGAAATTGAAAGAATGGCCGAGCGTGAACTGCTTGGCACGACGGAGCGTGATTTGATTATCACTCATTATCGTTCTGATTCGATAAGCGATTATTATATTGAGCATGAGCTGGACCGTCCCAGACCCAGTATACGACATCTATATCATGACCAAAATGCCGTCCCTTTTATTGAAAATTATCTGACCCTGGTCATAAAACAAACCATGCTGAACCAGCTTGAAGAAAAAGTACTTAATTCTTATCGATTCCAACTTGAACATATGCTCACCTCAGAACGGTATTATAAACGGTCTGTTAGCCTTCTTGTTTCCTTACAGATAATCAATGCGAATGCAAAAACGGTAGATTTAATTGTTGATAAGGCGTTGCAGTCAATGCCTTACGAAGACCATGACTTAATTGACTATATTAAGTATGCCGTTCAGGTGACTGAGAATTTTTTTGAACCAAGAATCGCCTGGTACCACATTGAGCAAATTCGCTCTAATATCCAGACCGGATTGGTGCCTCTTGGTGCTGAAATAGAACTGAGTAACCTTGGGGCTGAAGCAGTCGCTTTCGGCTTAGAAGAACAAACGAATAAGGATGAAAAGTATGATGATTTCCGTTATTTCAATGATTTTTGCCTTGATGTTCTCTCGTGGAAACTGGGAGGATATATCGACGACCATACGGGTTCAATCGACCATAGGAGAAAACTTGGATTTTTTGAGCTTGCCCCCGGCCGGTTGAATATTGCCGGTGAATTGTCAAGACCCGCTACCAATGATCCCTGGCTTTTAAATCAGTTGATAAGGGGAATAGAGAATTTTTATGATGTTAAGCCGCACAGCCTGCATTTATCCTTTCAACTAAGAAAGAAACAGCTCGGTAGTCAAAAAACGCTTCCTATGGGATTTGTAAAATGCCTTTTGGTTTTAGGCGGGGGTCTTCAGCGGAAAATACCAGGACATTTCTGGGTCTCACGCATGCAGAAGGATGAAATTATGCAGCATCAATTCGGTGATGAGCTTGTTTTTGCAAGAACAAGCAAACGCAGATGGTATTCGGGTGATAAAATGATTAATGAAAAAACACCGCCGCATGCCACGGCTTTTGTTCAACAATATAAGTTTATACGTTTGGAAAAAGGAGCCAACTATGAACCGTTGATATTATGTCTGAAAGGTTTGCAGTTGGCATACAATCCAGGCGATTATTTGACAACGGAGCAGCTAAGGCGTAATAAAAAATTACGAGAGGAATATGCTGAAATAAAGAAATGGTCTGATGAACCGACACAAATTACTCAGCAGACTATTTCAAAATTTTTGAGTGTAATACACGAAGGCCTGATGAACGAAGGTCTGCATAAACCTGTTCACTCAGCTCATTATATTGAATGGGCACTAAGTGATATTGATGTTCGTTTAAGAATGTTTAATAGAGAACTCGGTAAGTCCAGAAAAACATTAAAATCTTAATATTTTAAAGCACAAAATAATCATTGATTTTTTTCTTTTTTAATTCGGCGATGGAGAATTCAGCGATTTGTGAATGATCAAATGCCATCTTTTCAGGCAGGGCGGAAATATCAAACCATTTTGCTTCAGCGGCGTCATCGCTTCCTTTTATTCTGGTCTCATTTTCTTTTACAATTCCAATATATGCTATGGTAATCTGACGACCCCGAGGGTCTCTGCCTACTTTTCCGAAAGTATGCATTTGTTCAAGCTTTATATCTGTAAGCCCCGTTTCTTCCTGAAGCTCACGCTCGACAGCCGTTTCTAATTCCTCATCAATTCCTACAAAACCGCCCGGAAATGCCCACTGACCTTTAAAAGGTTCTTTTCCCCTTTTGATAAGCAATAATTTAATTTCCTGTTTATTCTCAGGAACAATACCAAATACTACTGCATCCACGGTAACCATGGGTCTAGGCCAGTTGTAAGTGTATTTTTCTTTGGACTTCATTATGTATTCTTAATCAAGAATTATCCATTTTTAAACAATATATGCAGTAGTTCAAAGCTTGTCTAACTAAAATTTATTATAAATCATCAAAAATTATAATGAATGTAACATATTACTATTAATAGGGTTACGTGTAGAATAAAAATATTTATTTGAAAATTAAAAAATTTATTGTAAAGATAGAACATATGTTTTAAACTATAGTATGAAACATATGTTTAAGGATTTAATTATGCAAAATGATAATTATAATCAATTAAATCATAATAACAATAAGAAAATTCGCGAGCGTTTGCTCGATGCGGCAGAGGAGCTTTTTGCAGAACATGGATTCAATGGTACCAGTATTCGGGATATAACTGCAAAAGCAAATGGAAATGTTGCAGCAGTTAATTATCATTTCGGTTCTAAAGAAAAGCTTTACCATGAAGTGTTTCTGAGGAGGATGCGTGTTGTTACGGAGATGCGTCTACAAACAATAGACAACGTTATGTCACAGACGGACCATAACGTTACCCTTGAGGAATTACTTAAAGAATTTTCAATTGCTTTCCTTAAGCCATTTCTTGATGAAAAAACGGGTGATCATTTTATCAAACTTATGATTCATGAGTTGACGAGTCAGCATCTGCCGAAAGCGATGTTTGTTAATGAGATTATCGAACCTACAATGAAAGCATTGGGAAGTGCTTTATCAAAATTAGTGCCTGGTCTTCAACCGAGACAAATAATGCTTGCTTTAATGTCGCTTGCGGGTCAGCTTCTCCATATTATTCGAATGAAAGAAATGTTGGATTTCAAAGAATTTACTATTCAAAAGGTACCGGATTTCGAGGAGATTATTGATCATGTTGTTTCCTTTACAGCGGCGGGTATCCGTTCTATGGCAATGGTGGAACATTGAGATGAAAAGTATTTCTTTTTTAATCTGTTATAGTATCTTTGTTATAGCTGTCCTTACTGTGATTCCTGGTTGTATGGTGGGTCCTGATTATGATAGGCCAAAAACAGCTGCAGAAACATCCTCTGGCTATTACCAGGCCGGCCGAAACGTACAAGATGTGAATATGCTTTCGAGAAATAATACCTGGTGGCTTCGATTTGGAGATAGATTAACAGCGGAACTTGTCAGGAAAGCATTGGAAAATAATTATGATTTAAAGGCGGCAGCCGCCAGGGTGTTGCAATCTCAGGCGATTTTGGAACAAGAACGGGGAAAGTTATTACCGGATATATCTTATAACTTCAACAGGGACAGAAGCAAATTCTCTTTTGATTTTGGCACAGGCCGATCAAGTGCCTTGACTACGACATATGGGCAGAATATATCGATTAGTTATGTTCTTGATTTGTTCGGAAAACTAAGGCATGCGGAACAGGCCGCATGGCGAGATTTGCTCGCTACAAAAGCAAATGAAATAGCGCTTACCAATTCGATAATGGCTTCCGTGATACAATCAAGGGTCAATATAGCAACGCTTCAGAAACAATTAAGTATTGCGAAAGCAAATACAGCCAGCCGTCAGCAAACACTTGAAATTGTTGAACGCAGATACCGAAAAGGACTTGTTAGTCCGGTAGATGTACGGTTGGCCCGCGAGAATCTGGCAGCCTCGAGGTCATCGGAACCTGCTCTTGAACTTTCAATTGTTCAGGCCCAGTACTCTCTTGATATTTTATTGGGACAAAGGCCGGGTCAAACCGATGAATTGCCTAAAACTCTCCCTGATTTGCCTGACCTTGAACCTGTTCCGGTAGGGCTTCCTGCATCTTTACTTGACCGACGCCCCGACTTGATCTCCGCGGAACAGGCCTTAAAAGCAGCAAATCAAAGGATCGGTGTAAGTATTGCACAGTTATTTCCGGATTTGACGCTGACCGGTACGTATGGATTTTCTGCTAATGAATGGAGAAATATCTGGATAGATGAAACAGAGATTTACTCGGCGTTATTTCGTGTTACTCAACCGTTATTTAAGGGGGGGCAATTGCGAGCGCAGGTTGACATTTCAAAAGCAGTATATCAGGAGTTGGCATCAAATTATGCAAATGCTGTTCTTTCGGCTTTAAGAGAGGTCGAAGATGCATTAATTTCCGAGCAGAAACTCCAGCAGCAGCTTGAAGAAGTTCAGTTTCGATTCGAGGAGGCAAAAGCGGCTGAGGACCTTTCCAGAGACCGGTACCAGCAGGGTGTATCAAATCTTTTGCTCGTACTCGAATCAGAACGCCGAAGAAGGTTAGCTGAAACCGAGTTGGCTATCATAAAAGGTCGGTTATGGACCAATAGGGTCAATCTTTTCCTGGCTCTTGGCGGTGACTGGCAGACAGAAACACTTCTGGCAGATAATCAGGGAAAATAATTATGAATCAAACAGATAGCAAAAAGTATAATTATAAGCCGGATAATCAAAGAATTAAAATCAAGCGGTTTTTTAACAAATTTAAAAGGGTCATTATTCCGGTCAGCATATTAGTTTTCGGTTTATGTATGATTTTTTTGTTAATAAAGTTGAAACCACAACCGGAAAAAACAACACCTAAGACTCTTGCGCCATTAGTCAAAGTTCAAGAGGTTAATCTCCGAGATGTTGAAATGGTTGTAAAGCAATGGGGAACCGTCACGCCAAAAGTGGAAGTTGAAATTGTTCCTCAGGTTTCCGGAAAAATAGTCTGGCTGAATCCGAATTTCAAAGCAGGGGGTTTCATTAATGCAGATAACATAATTTTGAAAATAGACAAACGAGACTACGAGTTGGCCGTTCAGCAGGCAAAATCAGTCGTTGCTGACGCAAAGGTCAATTTGGATATTGAAAAGGCTGAAGCCGAAGTTGCCATCCGGGAATGGAGAGACCTTCACCCAAGTGAAGAACCAAATTCTCCCCTTGTTTTAAGGAAACCGCAGATTCAGCGTGCCCAGGCAAAACTTGAGTCTGCAAAGGCGCAGCTTGGAGTCGCCGAACTGAAGCTGGAGAGAACCAGTGTGTCTTTGCCAATTGATATTCGAATCGTGAGCGAGACTGCTGATTTGGGACAATACGTTACAGCAGGGCGTTCATTGGGCACAGCGTATGGAACCGAAGCTGTAGAAATTAATGTTCCTGTCGAGGATGATGATTTAGCTTGGTTTGATATCCCGGATGTCTTGGATAATTTCGATGAACATAAAGAGAAAGCCAAATTAACTCGAGCGACGGTAAAAGCAGAATATGGGGGTGGGTTACATACCTGGGAAGGTTTTGTGAAAAGAACGACCGGGCAGGTTGACAGAAAGACCCGCATGCTTTCAGTTGTTGTTGAGGTTCCAAATCCTCTTGATACCACTGGAGGAAAATATCCCTTGCTTCCAGGCACTTTTGTTGAGGTTTCCATAATCGGAAATGTCCTTAAAAATGCTGCTGTGATACCACGTGATGCGTTGCGAGAAGGTAATAATGTATGGCTTGTAAACGATGGTAAGCTTCACATTAAAGAACTGAAAGTTGCACGTGCAGACACCGAGTATGCATATGTTACAGATGGTATCAAGGATGATTCCCTATTTGTCGTAAGTACTCTTGACTTGGCCACCGATGGGATGGAGGTACGGGTACAAACAGATGTTAACTCCCCGCAGATAAATCAATTTAATGCAACACTGTCGTCCGAAGCAGGAGACGAGTAAGTGGAAGAAACAAAAGAAAAAAAAGGAATTCTCGGATGGTTTGCAACCAATCACGTTGCGGCAAATCTTTTAATGTTTCTTATTATTATAAGCGGTTTTCTTACGATATTTTCCACGAAGCTTGAAATCTTTCCGCATTTGAGCCTGGATACGATTACGATTACTGTGCCGTATCTAGGCGCCCCGCCCGCTGACGTTGAACAGGGAGTTAACATACGCATCGAGGAAGCTATTGCCGGAGTTGAAGGCATCAAGCGGATGACATCGTATGCAAATGAAGGTTCAGGTATGGTTGTGGTTGAAGTTTCTGAATATGCCGATACCTCAACAGTTCTTGATGATATAAAGGCACAGGTGGGGCAAATCATCACATTCCCGGAAGAAACCGAAAAGCCTATTATCTCAGAAATAAAAACGATTGATCCGGTCATTACTATTGTTGTTTATGGGGATGTAAGTGAAAAGGTACTCAGGGAATTAGCTTCTACGGTACGAGATGATTTGACTTCGATGGAGATTATAAGTCAGGTTGCCATTGCTGGCGTCAGACCCTACGAAATTTCCATAGAAGTTTCCGAAAAGACGCTTCGGCGCTACGGCCTGAGTTTTGACCGGGTGGCTCAGGTTGTCAGGGAATCGTCTCTGGATATTCCCGGCGGTACCGTTAAGACCCAAGGAGGTGAAATTCTTGTTAGAACAAAAGGGCAGAAATATTACGGCTCTGAATTCGAAAAAATTGTTATTCTGGCACGAGAAGACGGAACAAACATACAGCTTCGTGATATTGCAGAAGTAAAGGATAGTTTTGAGGATGTGAGTTTAACCAGCAGATTTGATGGAAAGCCAGCCGCTTATATTCAAGTCTCGAGAATCGGTGAGCAGGATACCCTTGATATTGCCAATGCGGTAAAGAAATATGTAGATGAAAAAGAAGCTCAATTGCCTGCAGGAGTGTCTTTTGCGCTATGGGAGGACAACTCTAAGATACTGCAGCAGAGAATTAGCCTTCTGACAAGGAATGCTTACCTTGGTTTAATACTGGTATTTTTGTGTCTAACCTTTTTTACGAACTTAAGACTTGCTTTCTGGACGACTTTAGGCATTCCAATTTCGTTCCTGGGGGCATTTTGGGTCATGCCTTTGTTTGATGTCTCCATCAATATGATTTCTCTTTTTGCGTTTATAATGTCGCTTGGTATCGTTGTAGACGATGCAATCGTAGTGGGAGAAAACATCTTCACTTATCGAAGACAGGGAATGACCCGTGTGGAGGCTGCTATAAAAGGTGTAAGGGAAATGGCTATGCCCGTGGTGCTGGCTGTACTTACAACCAACTTCGCATTTCTTCCTCTGGCTTACACCACCGGTATTATGGGTAAAATACTTCGGGTCTTGCCAGTCGTTGTGATAAGTGTCCTTTCTTTCTCTCTGATAGAAGCTCTTCTGATTTTGCCTGCTCATCTCTCTGGAAGAAAAGTAGTCAAAGACAATTTTGTGACACGGTTCACGGATAAATTAAATGCCTGGACGTCAAGGAGACTTGAAACGTTTGTTAATGGTAAGTTTGCCGATTGGGTTTTCAGGGCGGTTAAATGGAGATATGTAACTTTAACAAGCGGCCTTTCAATATTTTTAATTACGATAGGGCTGGTCATTGGAGGTTACATCAAATTCAGCTTCTTTGACCCTGTTGAAGCTGATAACATTATGGCAGTTCTGAAAATGCCGCAGGGGACACCTTTTAAAGAAACTCAGGAGATTATAACACGGATAGAAGAGACAGGACTGCAACTCGTTCAGCAAATAGATAAAGAAAGGCCGGGTCAGCCTTCCATTATGAAACATATTGCAGTAACAGTAGGGGACACGCCCTCAATGAACCGAAACAGGGGTCCCGCCAGCGCTGAATCAATGAGCAAGGCGGAGTCACATCTGGCAGAAGTAAACATCGAACTTTTGAGTGCGGAAGAACGGGGAAATATTTCATCAAAAAAAATGAAAGATGACTGGAGGCAGCTTGTCGGAGAGATTCCCGGTGTTTCATCTCTTAAGTTTATATCTGAAATTGCAAGTGCAGGCGAACCGATTAACATTGAATTATTACATGAGGATTTTGAAGTCCTTTTGCCGGCCGTGGAGAACTTAAAAGACAGCTATCGTCAATATACCGGCGTGACGGATATCTCTGACAGTTTCGAGTCAGGAAAGACTGAGATGAGACTTGAGTTGACGGATGTTGGGCGTTCTGCAGGATTAACCTTAGGTAACCTCGCGAAACAGGTTAGGCAAGGTTTTTATGGGGAAGAAGTCCAGAGGATTCAGCGAGGGCGTGATGACATACGTGTCATGGTCAGGTATCCGGAGAGTGAACGAAGGAGTCTGGGTGATGTTGAAAACATGAGAATCAGATTACCCGATGGCACGGAATTACCATTCAAGACGGTTGCTCAGGTAAAGTACGGTGAGGGCTACTCAACCATAAAGCGCGTTGACCGGTGGCGGGCGATTAATGTGACTGCTGACGTCGATACAGCTGCGGCTAACTCCAAAGAAATTAATGATGACCTTGCAAAGAATGTTCTACCGGATTTAATGCAAAAATATCCGGGTCTTCGATATCGTTATGCTGGTGAAGTGAGAGAGCGAAATGAATCGTTAGGGAGTTTAAAAGGAAATTTTATTGTTGCCCTGCTTGCCATTTACGGCTTGTTAGCGATTCAATTCAAAAGCTATGCCCAACCCATGATTGTGATGTCAGCAATTCCCTTCGGCATCGTTGGTGCCGTATGGGGTCATATTTTTATGAGTGCCGTTTTTATGACAACATTTAATCTCAGCATTCTTTCGATGTTTGGAATCGTGGCTTTGTCCGGTGTTGTTGTGAACGATTCACTGATTATGATTGATCTGATCAACCGAGAGAGAACGAACGGCGTAAAACTGACCCACGTACTGAGGGATTGCGCTACACGAAGATTCAGACCGATTTTGCTGACCACGTTAACCACATTTTTCGGACTTGCCCCTATGCTTGTCGAAAGGAGTCTTCAGGCGCGTTTTCTTATCCCTATGGCCATCAGTCTGGCATTTGGTGTTATGTTTGCTACCCTGATTACTCTTTTTCTTGTTCCATCCCTCTATATGATACTTGAAGATATAAAAACACATCTGGCAAAATTATTACCTAAAGAGGAATAAATGTTGTTCTAACAAGAAATTTTTGAATTAAAATTTCTATTCTTTTTTATCTTGTAACTTGTTTTTATACAACGAGATATGTTGGATAGATGTCTAAAACACATTGTTGATTAAAATTTTTTCCCTGGATAAGCAAAACTTTTATATGATATTATTCTATAATATGAAGTAAAAGATAAAAAACGGAGGGGTGCTTTGTGATTATTCGAATAAGCATTAATGTTGAAATTATGGAGTTTCAAAGATGAAAGCTGCTTCGAAATATAAAGCCAATCTTGAGGTTCTTGAGGACTACGAACATCTTGCGCGCCGGAGCCTTGGCTTATTTATTTCAGATGCACGAGACGCTATTGCAGATAAAGGGGTCTTTTATGTGGCTATATCCGGAGGGAGAACACCCGAGCGTTTTTTTGAACTCCTTGGTCAAAGCCCGGAAGCACTTGAAATGCCCTGGAACAAGATACATCTTTTCTGGGTCGATGAAAGATATGTTCCTGCAGATTCAAAATGGAGTAATTATCGTCTCGCACGGAGGACTTTTCTTAATAGGGTTCCAATACCGGAAAAAAATGTCCACCGTATTCCAACAGAACATGACGATTTTCAATCTTCAGCAACCCAATATGAAAAAACCCTCATAGAAACATTCAATTTAAAAGAAGGGCAGTTTCCTCAATTCGACTTGATTGTGCTCGGAATGGGTGAGGACGGCCATGTCGGTTCTCTTTTTCCAAATAGTTATGCCCACTTCGATACGACAAATTTAGCCTGTGTTGTTTATATACTTGAGGAGGAGCTAAACCGGATCACCCTTAGTCATCCGGTTATTTGTTCGGGTGCTCATATTGTGGTGCTGGTCTCAGGAGAGAAAAAATCGGCTATATTGAAAGAGGTATTTACCAGTGAGCTGGATGAGGTAAGGTACCCTGTTCATTTGCTTTGGCCTGTGCTTGACAGGGTTACGTGGCTGGTTGATTCACAGGCAGCAAGTTTACTTTGACCTTCTCAGGTTTATGTTCAATCTTAGGAGCAGTATCCGCTTGCATTACAAAAGTTGATTGGTGTTAGCTTAATCCGGAATCACCAATCGTGTTCCGGGTAAAACAACATCGGGATTTTTTATCCGTTCCTTGTTTGCATTGTATATTCTCTTCCATTGGTTTGAACCGTAGTATTGATATGAAATCGAAGTTAAGGTTTCGTCCTTTTTCACAATATGGATGCGCTCTTTTGCTTCACTATGTGTTTTTTTTTGAACCTGACCGGAGGAGTTATTATCTTTACCGATTATTATATTCCCGGGATGACTTGTGTAATCCGGAAGGGTAGTTGAATATCGCACATCATTTTCAGATGGAGCTTCGGAATTATGATTCGTGGATGAATTTAACATCTGTTTCTTGATGCTGAATCTTTCACTCGAACTTAGCCAGAACACAACGGCTACCGCCAACCCTAAACCAAAAAGCATTCCCGTTTTAAAGTCTTTTCTCATCTTTACCTAACCATAAACCGGTTGCTGTTTTCTTATTTCTTTTTGCCCAGAAGCAGTGTCGGTGAAGCAATGGCAATGGATGAGTATGTACCAATGATGATGCCAAATCCTATCGCAAACGTAAAGCCTCGGAGACCTTGTCCTCCGAACATATACATTATAAACACAACGATAAATGTGGTGAACGAAGTGAGTATCGTTCTGGATATTGTCTGATTAATACTATTGGTAATGATTTGCGGATTGAGCATGTCCTTTCGGCGATTCTCCCGAATACGGTCGAAAACAACAATGGTATCATTCAGGGAATAACCAATGAGTGTCAAAAACGCTGCAATCATTGCCAGGTTAATTTTAAAATCACCTATCAAAAGCGCTTCTCCGATTTGTGTGAACGCAATATACGTACAGGCAGTGACTGCGCCGAGCGTAATGCATACATCGTGAACCAGGGCGACAATAGCCGCCAGGCCGAAGCGTACATCCCCAAACCTGAATCCCACATAAGCTACAATTGCAAATAGCGAAAGGACGATTGCAATCAATGCTCGTGTCTTGGCTTCGGCTCCTATAGACGGATCTATCTGAGTCACACGCGGTAAGGAGGTCTCCAACCGGGCCGCTGCCAGAATTCTTGTTGTTTCATTTTCTAAAAAAGCTGTCCATTCTTCTTCGCTAAGTTCCCGAAGTCCAGCTTCAGGATGAGTGCTGATATAAGCAAAGCGAGTGATTTGTTTGTTTGGGTTTTCAACCTGGGTTAAATCCGCGTTGCGAAGTACGTAATTATACCATGTTAAATCCTGTGTGTCAGGTTTAAAACGAAGGTCCTTTATTCGTTGGTCAACTTCCTGTAGCGTCACGGGTGTTTCAACCTGGCATATTATGACTGCGCCTCCCGAATATTCCGTAAGCTCGGGATATTGATTAATCAAATCGGATGTAATTTTCTCTTTCGATTCTATGGTGGGGCGCAAGTTCTGTTGGATTTCAAGTTCACCACTGAAAGCGTTAATGATTGCATCATTAACAACTTCCTGGACCTGGGGTTCCGAAATTTGCGCATTATCAAATGCTGCTTTCAAAATGGTCTCCACATATCCCGGATTAATTTGACTTGTGCTAATCACAAACGATGAGGTTTCATCTTGTGCCTGTTGGACCTGTAAGTTCGTTAAGGTTCCGGGGTTTTTAGCCTGTGCTTTAAGAATGGCTGACTTGATACGTTCAGGGTCATAGTTGTTCGCCTCATCGAACGTCACGTTCACAACAGTTTTGTTTGTTTCAGTGGTTGTAATTTCGTATTGTGTATTTGAGGTGCCGATTTTATAGACGTTAGCCGCCGCAAGAGCGGGATTGTCCAAATCGACGCCAATTTCCCGGATTCTGTCCTGGACCTCTTGTCGTGTAAGCTCTATGCCTTCTTTTAGGTTGATCTGCGCGCTGGTGCCGCCGGTGAATTCGATATCGTACTTATTGTTTCTGGTATCGTCCCGTGTAAAGAAGACAAATAAGCCTACCGCGATCAGCAATGCTGATAATGTTAAAAAGACAGGTCTCTTGCCCATCCAGTCTACGTTTGGCTGATGGATGAGACGCAGCATAACGATTTTTTCTTTGAGTACCTTCCATGACAGAAGCAAATCGAATATCGCCCGAGTTACAAACAGGGCGCTGAACATACTTGATGCGATGCCCAGCATAAGTACTATCGCAAAGCCCTTGATTTCCTCCGAAGCGACCCAGTACAATATTGCGGCTGTGATAAAGGTTGTTAGGTTTGCGTCTATGATGGCTCTGAAAGCCCTTTCATAACCATTCCGTATAGCGACTCGGAGGGAAGAGCCTTTTTCCTGCTCCTCTCGTATTCGTTCGAAGATAAGAACGTTGGCGTCGACGCTCATACCGATTGTTAAAATGATACCTGCAATACCCGGCAATGTAAACGTAGCGCGTAAAATAGCCATGATGGCAAGTACAAAAAGGATATTCATTAACAATGCGATATCAGCAATTGCTCCAGCTATTAAATAGTACACGAGCATACATATTATAACGACGATTAATCCGATGAGGCCGGCTTTAATGCCTTGGTCTCGGTTTTCGATTCCTATTGAAGGACCAATCGTTTTTTCTGATATGGGTTGCTCAATAAGCATCGCCGGCAAAGATCCTGCATCCAGCTTGTTGACCATGTCCTGTACTTCTGTTTCTGAGAACCTGCCTGTAATAACGCCGTCTGTAGAAATACGAGTCTGAATATTCGGAGCTGAAATGGCTAAATCGTCAAGTAGTATGCACAACGGCCGATCGATGTTGTTTCCGGTTACGTTTGAAAAAAGCTGTCCGCCTCTTGCGTCAAGCGTGAAACCAATTGATCTTCGTCCCAATCGGTCGGTGGTAGGACGAGCACCTTTTAAAGACCATGCCTTCGCCTGACCGGATTGCAGCATACATTCGTCCTTTTTATTGCTTGCAAGAACATAGAACTTATCACCAAACGCCGCAATATAGACCGGCCTTTCTTGAGCATCTTGTTGCAGTGGATAAACGTTACCCTGATTATCTTCTCCAAGCCATTCGGCGGGGTTTTCTATTTCGCACCATATATAATTTTCATCTGATGCGTATTTGGGTCCCTTTGTTTTTAACGTTTGAACATATCGTTCCATTGCATCCGAATTGACTTCCGGATGCCCTTGTGTCGGAAGGATTCTAAACTCTAAGACACCTGCCCCTTTGAGCATTCTTTTTAAATCACTCGGATCATCAAGGCGGCCCTGGTAAGGACGATATTCTTCATACGCGGCCATGACCTTATCGATTTCTTCTTTTCGATCCGGGAATTCGTTTTTAAGACGTTGAATTTCCTCGATATGCCTCTCGGACTTTGGATTCATCTGAAGAATAAATTCAATTTGATCTTCGCTTAAATTGAGATTATCTAATTTTCGCCGAGCCTCTTCATATTGGATATTTTTGCCGGTTTCAGGGTTTGTTAGGTCCTCTACAACAGTCGCCCATTGGTCGAACGTGTAAACATATTCTTGTAGAAGGGAAACACTGTTTGGATCTTCCACAGTTAGGTAGTTCTCAAGCTCATTCGTTAGTTCACTGTCGTCGAGAGACCTCCATTCATTCACATTTAACTTGATGTTTCTTACTTCAAGACCTGCCTGTTCCATATCGCTTTCGTAATCGCTTAGTTTTGACGAAAGCCTGTCTCTTTGCTCTCTAAGCTCATTTCTTTCATCGTAAGCCTCAGCCAGATTTTCGAGTATCTGTAGCCTGTTTGGATCTCCCATAGACAGGGTATTATAGTACTCGGACCGTTCCTGCTTGGTTTTCGTTAGAGAGCGTAATACGCTGGATATATTGACATTCTTCTTTAACAGCTCTTCAAGAGCCTGTTCATAATTCTGTCTCTTTTCACGCGCCTCCTGACTGGCGAGAGGCATTTGTATCTCGAAACGTCTATTACCTTGAGGTCGCCATATAAGATTTCTAACATTATTTTTGTCAACTCGGCGACGAAGCACGTTGATCATTCGTTCTGAAAGATTCTGTTTTTGTGATTCCTGAAGCCCTTCATCATTGATTTCATAGATCAGACTCGTCCCGCCTGCAAGGTCAATACCGGGTTTCAAGCTTTTATTTGGAGGAACCAAAGACCATAACGCAACAAATACAAGAACAAGTATCAATATTATTTTCCATAGAAGATTTTTATTCATCTTGGCATCCTTCTTATGCTTTTATTTTCTTTTCTATTCACGGATTATTTTCTTTCAGTTTTTGAGAGATTTTCAGCAATAGCTCCGGTCAGAATTTTTATTTTCGTATTATTCGATTCGTCCACTTTCAATGTAATTTCATTGTCTTTGATGTCCACCACGGTACCGAGTATTCCCCCGATCGTCCGGACGCGGTCATTTTTCTGTAATTCCTTCACCATTTTCTGCTGCTCTTTTTGTTTCTTTTTAGGACCTCTAAAAGCGAAGAAAATGAATACCAGAAAAATTGCCGCATAAATCCATATAAGGTTGCCGAAACCTTGTCTCTGATTTTCAGCTGTTCCTGTGTTTGGATCTGTTTGGGCGGGAATCTGTGTTTGTTCGCTTGTTACAGGCTCAGAAGATACACCGCCGGGTTGCTCAGCACCCGGTGCTTGAGCTAATATCAAGTATTCAGCCATATTTTCTCCTTTCGAGATTTTTGATTTTAAAAAATGCACTTATATCCTAATTTTCGCTTAAAATACAGACAATTTTTCAAAAGACCGTAATTATTATGAAAAAACGAACGTATTGGATATTAACCGTACAATTTCAAATATTCATTTATCTTTTCATCTGCCCAGTTTGCAAATGAACCTGCTTCTATTTTTTTGCGGATTTGCTCGGTCAGCCTTTGAAAGAATCTGAGATTATGCATTGAAAGCAGTATCGGTCCCAACATCTCTCCTACGTTAAAAAAATGTCTAATAGTTGAACGGCTGAATTGGCGGCAGCAATAGCAGTCGCAATCTCTCTCAACAGGATAAACATCTTCGATATGGACGCTGTTTCTCAACCGGACAGGGCCGGCGTCAGTAAAAGCAAAGGCATTGCGTCCGTTACGTGTCGGTAATACACAGTCAAACATATCGATTCCCTGTTTTACGCCTGCGATAATATCCGCCGGCATCCCTATTCCCATTAAGTATCTTGGTTTATTTGCCGGTAGAAATTGACTCGTATAAGCAGTGGTATTCACCATATGTTTATGTCCTTCACCTACGCTTAGTCCACCTAGGGCATATCCGTCAAAATCCATTTTAACAAGTTCTTGAGCGCATTCACGTCTCAGCGTTTGATCAATTCCTCCCTGTACAATGCCGAATAACCGCTGCTTTTTATTTTGATGGACCTTTTTAGATGTCCGAGCCCATCTTATCGTTCTCTCTACAGCTTTTTCCAACTCTCTTTGGTCACAGGGAAACTCAGTACATTGGTCGAAACACATAATGATGTCCGCTCCAAGACGGCTTTGAATATCGACAGCGGTTTCAGCATTTAATCTGAATTTCTGGCCGTCTATATGGCTTGAAAATTCGACTCCCTCATCATCGATTGTTGTTAGACTGTTCAAAGAAAAAACCTGGTATCCGCCGCTATCGGTAAGAATCGGTTTATCCCAGCCGATAAATTTATGCAATCCCCCGATTTTTTCTATCACATCCACCCCCGGCCTGAGTAATAAATGATATGTATTTGCAAGCATAATATCTGAGCCAATTTCCTTCAGATAACGTGGCAATATTCCCTTAACCGCTCCGGATGTACCTACCGGCATATAAGCCGGCGTTTTTACCTTACCGTGCGATGTGTGCAGGATGCCGCATCTTGCCTGGCTGTTATTGTCTCGTTTTATAATTTTAAAAGCACTCATTACTATTCATAGATATTTTTAAGTGTTGTTCCGGGATAATAATACATTAAAATCTGCTCCTTGGATTTGCCCTCTCGAGCCATTCCCTGGGCGCCGCTCTGACACATTCCTACGCTGTGACCAAATCCTCTGCCTTTGGAAATAATCCACTTATTATGTTTCTTTTCTATATTGAAAGTAGAACTTTTTATTAACATCCCGGAAGGGTCAACCGTCAATCTAAAATCTTCCGCCCTTAGCGTATCGCTTTTTCCCGTAGAGCCGATTACCTTCAGATATGTCGGTCGACTAAAACTATTGTACGTACTCGGCTTAATTGAATTAATATCGATAATGTCTCCCAGTTTGGCTAAGCTTGGGTAGCGATTCAATAATTTTTTTGAAACTGTATTTACATCAAATTTCACGGTAGGCCAAAAATAAAGGTCTGATTTTACAATGTGTTTGCAGTAGGGACACGGCACACCTTGTAAGGATTCATCCTCGGGGCCAAAAACATTAACGCTGTCTTCGGTATGACCTCCACACACCGAGCTGTAATATGCGGGTATGAGTCGACCGGAGTCTTCAGAAACCAAAACCATGCCGCTGGTTCTTGTTATTACATCCCAGATTGATTTTGATTCAGCCTGAACGCCTTCATAAACCTGATTTGCTGTTGTTCTTGTGACGTCCCACCTTCTGTCTTTCCCGAAACGATTCTTGATATAAAGGCAGTAGGTACGCGCAGCAACAGCCTGCGCTTTAAGGGCTTCGGGTTCCCAGTAATCAGGCATCTCCGCTCCGACAACACCAAGTAAATAAGCTTCTAAAGGTAAAACATTTATGACATCGAAAGATGCTCCGTCAGGATTTAGGAACAACCTGAGTTTACCTCGATAAGCTGAACCATTCATAGTCAAAATACAAGGAGCCCTCGTCTGTACGAGAATCTCATTTGTGGTGAATTGTTTTCCATCTATAATAAATTTTCCCTGTTTAGTTCGTATCGTGTAGACTTCTTCACCTCCGTGAAATTGAGCGATACTTGGTTTTGCAGGTCCTTCAGAGACATAAAAAGGTGTTCGTGATTCAAGAACGCAACTAAGAATATCGTCATAGAGAAGGACTCTAACCCAGAATTGCTCTTGTGCATCCATCCAGGGAGTGGGTCGTAAAAAGTCTCGCTCTTTGCATCCATAAAAGATAATGGCGAAAAGAGTAAAAATAAGTAATCTACTGATAAAAGACGATGTTTTACTGTATGTCTTTGGAAAATAAGCACATTTTAGCTTTGGTTGGATGGCCGGCGGTTCTGAATGTTTGTATATCACAGGTTTTTGATTTAAAACTTTATATGAGTGTTGGATTGCCTATGTTAAGACCGATCGTTTAACATTTTATTCCAGGCTGCGAAGTTTGATGCCGTAATTGCTTAGTGCTTTTTTTATTTCATTCAAACTTGTTACGCCAAAGTTTTTACATCCCAGCAACTCGGCTTCCGTTTTTTGAACAAGCTCACCTATTGTGCGAATATGCAGTCTATCCAGGCACTTTCGGGAACGGACTGAAAGACTTAAATCCTCAACAGAATTGTTCGAAAGTTCTGAACCTTCGCCTTCTGCTGTTTCAGGCATGTCGTCCGATAGCTGATTTTCCTCCAGTGCCATTCCGAGACGCAGTCCTTTCAAATCCAGAATTTTCTTTATTTCCATCAAGGATGTTTCGCCGAAGTTCTTGTACGATAAAAGTTCAGGCTCAGTAATTTTAAGAAGATCACCGATAGTCTTCAGGTTCATTTTTTTAAGACAATTTCTGCTTCTAACGGAGAGCTCAAAATCAGAAATTGGCGTCTCAAGTATCTGATTCTTTTGGGTTTTGCGTTTCTCCTGCTCCTCGTCATAGAACATCGTTTTTGAGCTTTGAATATCTTTCTTAAACAAAATGGCACGTTGATGGTTCGGATGGTGTTTTAAGACAGTATTGATGCACGAACAGGCCTTTTCGTTTTCGCCTATATCTTCATAAAGCACGGCAAGATTCAGCAGGGTGCTAACATGGACGGGTTCTTTTGTAGCAAGTTGCTTATAGTAATTTATAGCATCTTCCTCATTTCCATTCAAGTCACAGCAATACGCCAAATGAAACAGTGCTTTTCGATGCTCGCTTGATAATTCCAGAGCTTTATAATAATTTTCCACGGCCTCTTCATAAAGACCTTGTTTCTCCTTTAAACAGCCGAGTTGATAATGATATTCAGCGCTGACATTTTCGAAATTCCTACAATTAGAAAGCTCCTTTTCAGCTTTCTCCAGTTCCCTCGCCTCGCGGTAAGTTGCGACCTTTTCAAGATTTACCATCAAAGTATCGCCACCGAATTCAAGCGACTTTTCAAGATTTTCAATCGCCTGCTCATATTCGCCGAGTCTGCGAAGAGCAAAACCGGTAAATAAGTATTTTTCTTTACAATCTGTGCCTTTGTCTAATTTATCGACAGCTTCAGACATTCGACCAAGCAAGTATAACCCTATGCCGTTTGCGAGATTGATGCTCTGGCTTTTACTGTTTAGATTTTCTTCTACTTTTTGAGTAAATGAAATAATATTAGACTCGCTCGAATGAACATAATCCGAGAGCAGGCTGATTTCATCCATGCCCGGCAGTGTTTCGCCATACAAATCAACTTTACATTGTTCACTCTGTTCCATGTAAAAACACTCCTTATTGAGTTTATGCTAAAACCTTCTGTAAAATTCACAAATCTATATTAAATAATGACTTACAGCCATTAAAAACTTTCAATTTCCTCCATTTCGGTTACAATGTAAGTTGTTTACCGTCAAACAGTTATAATCCAAAA
>Ga0180433_10000364_pt1 | contig 77642 bp, 155 predicted proteins | sample SS_ome_8_FD_132980 | JGI IMG/M metagenome (GOLD analysis project Ga0180433, IMG submission 132980) | Hypersaline lake sediment archaeal communities from the Salton Sea, California, USA - SS_1_D_1 metaG | ecosystem: Environmental > Aquatic > Non-marine Saline and Alkaline > Hypersaline >...
AAAATGAACTCGGCATGATAGATGCTTTCAACAAGCTCTATGACATTGAGCTTGCGATGAAAAAGGACAAGACTCTGAACGACGAGCAGAAAAGGTATATCGAGTCTGTTCTGAAGACCAACAAAGAGATTATTCGAACTCTCAAATATGGTACGAAAGCCGTTTCGACGCCAGCGCAGCCGTCGAAGGTGGCTCAGGCTGATGACAGAGAGGAAGATAATTCGAACGGCAGTGATGTGAAAGAGGAAGAGCCGAAAGAGAAGAAAGTAAATCTCTATCGCATCAAAGTGGTGAGCACGAAACCTTTGCGCGATAATCCGGGCACACCCAAAAGTGGTGGATTCGTCAAGAAAGGCTTTCTCTACGGTGTCGAATATACTGTGATGAACAAGAATAACTATTCAGTTTACGGTGTGCGAGTCCAAATCGTTGTGCATTTGAGCACCGGCATGAAAGAGGAATTCAATTGCTATATCGGCGGCAGCGATAGAAAAAACAGCCACACGCTAATCGGTTCGGGTATGAGCAAAACGCAACAGTTTACGTGGGCGCACAATAATGCGCGTTCGTATACTGTGAAGGTTGTTGAAGCGAAGATTGATGAATAGACGATGCCTTCTCTTTGCGAATACTTCTTCGAGAAGATTATCGAGAAGCTTAATAAAGGAGCTTTCTTGACAAAGGAGGATTTGAGTCGCTGGACTTACATGGATGCGACTTTGTTCGAGCCTGCGAAGAAAGTGCCCAAGGAAATTGTGCTTCCTCCTCCTCTACAGGACTACGAGGACAAGAAGCCAGCCTGTTTTGGTCGGTTTCCTTTGCCGCCATTTAACAGCAGCCATAGCCTTGGATGTTTTGCGTCCAGTGTTGATTGCAAGTACAAGGCGGTTTGCATGGCAAAGAGATTGGAGGAACAAAGTAAGAACCTCCAGAAAAAAATGATGGCTCAAGTTGGCAGTGCTTATGCTGAATTTCGAGAGAGTATTCGTCATTTTCGCCATGAATTGCCTAAGAGATATGAAATGGAGGTTTGCATTTCTTGTTGGCCGAAAGAAAAGCTCGACCTGTCTGCTTTCAAAGCTTTGTGGAAAACAGGCAAGATTTTTTGCAGGGCTGAGCCTTTTCATTTTGTTACAGTTTATCAGAACTATCCGAGGAATTGTCCTTATGTTTTCGAACACGAGATAGCGACGAGGGAAGCACATGTTGAAGGGAATCAAGCAAGCGAAGAAGAGGCGTAAGTGCTTCGGACTTTACGGCAACAAGGATGTGAAGTGCTCATACTGTGACGAGAGGTATCTATGCAAAGCTCAAAGCGAAGCCGAAGAAGTCATGCCGAGACTGGTCAAAAAGGCTTGTTTGCGTTGTTATATGCGGAGACACGAAAAGAAGAGCAACGAAACGGAGGAAAACTACAAGCGGAGCGTAAGAGGTATGTTTCGAAGAGATTGGAGAAGAGGGCGTGTTTGTTGTAAACGCGCAGCCAATTGGACAGAACATGTAACCATTGGCTTTACCGATGAGCCTCCTGATTTTTGTCCTTTTCTGCTTGAACACATGATGAATCGGGCAAAGACTCATGTATAACATTCTCTCGGCGTATAGCATTGATGATGGCATCGGAGACATGTATCAGATTATCTTTCTTTTTGAGAAGGACGGTCTATACGAAGTTTCATTGCTGACAAGGGACATTGAGCATGAAGGCTGGCAGCGCAGTTCCATTTTCCGTTCGACTGAAAAGCAAGAAGTTGTCGCTAACATGAACAAGTTTTTAACGAGAGTCAAGGATGCAAATGACTGTTGTTCTATTGAAGAGCCAATGGATGACGACATGCAGGTTGTTCTGGAATCTCTCAAGAAGAGGTTCCCTTCTGATAAGTGTGGAATCAATTTTTTTGGTTTTTTCGAAGTCACTTGTGTGGACAATATAGGAATGGTGGATTCGTTCGACAAGGGTGGCGAGTATCTGGCTGAGGACATAATGACAGCTATAGGTGAACAGTCAAAGCTTTTGGTCGAAGACCGCTTTGGGAAGCGTATCGAGTGCTTTGCTTGGAGATTCGTCAGGAAGTGCAGGGAGCAATGATAGACAAGATGATATGTACCAAATGCCAGCAGCACACTTACAGCAATCACGATGATTTGGTAAAGATATGGAGCTTGGAAGGCAGCAAAGTGCGTTGCATCTATTGTAGCATTGCCGATAGACTGGAGCAAATGAAAAGGAGAAAACGGGGTACTTTTTTAGTGGAGCAAGAGCGTATTGAACTTGACCCAAGAACGGATAATCCTCCTCCGAATTGTCCGTTCTGGCTTGAACAGAGAATGGCTTTCGAATGTTGAATATCGAAGTATGTAGAAAGTGTATTGACAATACCACGTCAGAATTCTTGATGGAGTGGAGATGGTTTGTCCTTGATATGACTCCTTGTGGAGAGAAGATTTTTGGACAGCCAAATATAAGAGAGTGTTACTGTTATCTTGAGCACAAGCTTTCGGAGTGTAGACATGCTGGTAAAGGAAATCTGTCAACGCTGCCATAGCGATGGCGGCAGAAAAAGCAAGTGGATGACTGTTAACGAGCAGGAATGGAATCTTGACAAGACGGTCATTTGTCCTCACGCGAGAGGGAATGAATGTTCGAAGCCGCCGCATTTTTCGATTGAGAGCAAAACGCCACCAAAGAGATGTCCTTACTTCGTGGAACAGTCGATTTGCCAGCCGAAGCTGAGCACGAAGGATAATTTTCAAAATGCTTCAGATTCTTTGGTGACAAGAGACATCCTTATGGATATAATAATACGGTTTTCCAGAGACCTTTCGGTTGAGGATGTCGTAGGAGCCTGCGAGGATGCTATCAGGGAAATCAGGCAGGAAGACCAATGATTAACCTCAGGTATTGTGACAAATGCAAGTTACTGGAAAAGTGCTTTATTTGGGAGTCTGCTTACGACTCCGACAGGAAAAATGTGCCTTATCGAAACGAGAAACACTGGCATGGATGGAGAGGCAAGCCGCCTATATGGTGTCCGAGCTTATTGTCTCATTTGAAAATCACCAAGAACTTCAGCCGGAAGAGAATACGCGGTTTGAGACGGCATCGGGATGTAAGCAATGCGAAGCTTATCTGCAAGCGTTGTTACGAAGACCACGGGATTGAATGGACATACAGTCTTAACAAGATGTGGAGGAAGCATAGGCATTTGTTTTGCATTGTGGCTGACGGCAAGGAGTGGGGCTTGAATGAATGCGTTTTCTCTGGATTTTCGCCTCCACCTGACTGTTGTCTCTACAAGTTTGAGCATGTCATTTGTAAAGAAAGGTAACAAATGCGGAAGATAACATCGGAGAACTACGTAGAGGCCGCTGTCAATACGGAATCTTGTGATTACGATGCTATTAGTAAGAGAATGGTACAACCTATCATTATCCGCTTAGACCACGCAGGGAAGGGTCTTTGCACGGAGGCGGGCGAATTTCAGGATATGCTCAAGAAGCATATCTTCTATGGCAAGCCGCTTGACTTTGTGAATCTCATGGAAGAAATCGGTGATGTCATGTGGTATGTGGCTTTGGCTGTTGATGTCCTTAAGAAACTCGGTGTTGTGGAGAGTTTTGATGAGGTTTTGACGTTGAATATCGAGAAGCTGGCGAAACGGTATCCTGAGAAGTTCAAGGAGTGGGATGCTCTCAATCGCAATCTGGAGGGCGAACGTGCTATTCTGGAAAAGAAAGAAGAATAGATGCCCAATTTGTGGAACGGAGTCTGCTCCAAAGCATGATATTTGGCGAGAGCACGAGTATTGCAAGGACTGTTGCAGGAATGTCGAGTTGAAGATGGCATGGGAGGAATACCGGAACACCATATCGAATGGCAGATTTTCTTTTTACATCGCTTCGCTTTGCATCCTTGCTCTTGTTGTGATTCAAGGAGGGCCTTATTCTATAGGAGAACTATGGTGGTGGCTGCTGATTATAGGGCCAAGCTTGAACGCCTGCGCGAATATGATGACGGCCATCAAGGAGAAAATCAAAGAGAGGAGTTTGCGCAACGATATATTTATTCATCTTCTGAAGGGGTAGAAGGTGTTGAATAAAGAGGTCTGCAAGAAATGTCATCAGGAATCCGATTTCTGGTTGGGTTCAAAGCACAAGAAATGGACGGAAAGGGATGAAGAGTTTTGGAATGAAGGACATGTTTTGTGTCCTCGGACGCAGAGTAATCTTGCGGATTATATCATTGGGGGAAAAGTGTCTATTACGGAAAGGATACCGGATGGATGTCCTTTCTTCCTTGAACACATAGTATGTCGGGAGCGTGAGGGATGTTAAAATACCTATTGCCGGTTCTGCTTGCTGTTTCAATCGTGAATGGAAGGGAACGTGTTCGACGAGTCAGCGAAGCGGACTTGATAGCTAATTGGCAAAAGACAGCAGAGGAAGCCGTTGAGAAGAAAGACTGGCTCAAAGCCTTGCAGAATTACGATGCGATTCGAAGTCGGTACAAAGAGAGCAATAAGGAGAAGTATGACGTTTTGGGTTCCCACATGAATAAGATTTTCTGGTATTGCTTGATGTATTATTGTCGTGGCGAGAAAAAGGATTACAAAGAAGCCAAGTGGTACATTGACCAGCGGGTCAGTCGTAATTTGAAAGACGAGCAAGCCAGAACTTTTCAAGGATGGCTTAACAGCCAGAACAACGAAGGAAAAATCCAAGAATTTCTTGACAAGAAGTATTGGATGGTTATAAAGGAGTGTCTTGTTGCCAAGAAAAACGGGGAGGGATTTTGTGAAGCGCAGTGGTGGTTGAAAAAGAGACTGGAGATTGTTCCTGACGACGAAAAGGCACGGATGTATCTAAAAACACTCAAGGCAAATCAGAAGGCGCAAGAAGATGAAAGTAGAACCGACTCACTACGAGAGACTGGTGAAGAACTTCCCACTGGTGGCATCCAAAGAGTACATGGAGACGATGCAGAGGGAAGCCATCAAGGACGGCGACCCTAACGACCTAAAAGGCTTTGTTGAGCTTTTGTCGAAAGACGCCAACCTTGCAAATCTTTGCGCGAACAATGTTCTGCGCTACGAGGGCATTACATCTAACGCAAACCTGTTTTACCACGTCTATCATTTCAGAGCCGAAGGAAAGCGTGTTTACGAAGTCAGCGATGGTCTTGCATGGCTGTTGCAGAACACAAATCTGGACAATACGGAAGTCTCGCTGGTACGTCCTCCCTATCCGTCCATCTACGTGAAGATTCCGTTGGGTCTGTTTACCTTGTTAGATGCGAGAACAGGAGAACACAAGATTGAGGGTTTCTATTTGCGTTCTTATCTCAAAAACGATAAGCGCGTGTTCAGAATCATCGCTACAGCCGTCGAGAATGACGCTTCTTCTTTTGCTCTCGATGACAGTTACTTCTTTTTCTGGATGGAGTTTGACGAGCATGGCAAAGTGAAGGAAGAGTTGAGCAGGGTCATGCGAGAAGAAGGAAAGAGATGGACGGTGATGCTGTCGGACGCGACTCAGGAGAATGCCAAGAAGATTCCTGACTTCTTCCGTTTCGTAATGAACGTGATTCTCTACAGCAACTCGGCTGACGTTGACTGCGATTGGCATCCGGCTTGGCAGAAACTTTTTGCGCAAAGACAGAAGGCTCGGAAGGAAAGGCAGAAGAAACGCCTTAGGAGGGAACTCGATGCGTTAGGCAACCCAAGAAAGCTGCTTGGCGGGAAAATTGTCATCTTGCGGGAAGAGAAGAATGCGTATCGAGAAGCGCATAAGACCGGCAGGCAAGTTAAAGTGCGATTCAGGGTGGCAGGACATTGGAGGAGTCAGCCCTATGGCCCGAAGATGTCTTTGAGAAGGCCCAAGTGGATTAAGCCTTATTTGAAAGGGCCGGATGCGGCTGATGTTGTAAATCGCGTTCACAGGCTCGGAAAAGACTGAAAAATTCTCCAATTGAGGGTATAATGAGGAAGGATACCCTTGTTGGAGGATTTGCCATGAAGAAAATATTGCCGTTGTTAGTGTTTCTGTTTTTTACAGGTGCAAAGGAGGAGAAAGAGCAGGAGACGGTCAAGGTCTTCTTGAAATTGCCTTCAACAGTGGAGGTAAGAGCTTATTGCTGCTGTGAAAAATGTTGTGGAAAATGGGCCAAAGTGCCGAAGGAGGAGCGGAAAACGGCAGCCAAGAAGCCGCTCTATGTGGATGGAGTTTTCCAGAAAGGCATTGCCGTTCCGAAGGAAGGCCCCATTCCTTACTTCACTCGTATTTCCATTCCTGGATATGGTAACTTCGAAGCAGATGACACAGGTGGCTGGATGAACCGCAAGTGGGAGAAGGAAGGACGTTTTTGCATAGAAGTTCGCTTTGAAGACCATGAAGAGGCAGTAGCGTGGGGAGCGAAGAAACTTCCAGTTTCTTGGTCGATTTTAGTCGAGGATTCCGAAAAGAAGGATAGAAAGGAAGAAAAGAAATGAGCCAGTTTTCCGAGGAGTTAGCCTTTATCCTTGTCGAGACGGAGGATGGCAAATTCAGCGGCCAGACATTCACAAGCGGTTTAGATGCAGTCAAGGCTTCCTTCGACGACTGCTGGCAGATGAGCGAGAAGACAAAGAAGGGCAGAGGACTGTTTGTGCGGGTGAAATTCAACGAGCAAGGAGAAATTGTTGAACAGGAGGTCAAGTCGAAGATGTTGGGTGTGCTCCAAAAGCGTAAACCCTTGTCAGTAAGGCTCGGAGAAGGTGAAATTGACCCTGAAAAAAAGCCATAAATTCTTGGAAAAAGCGTTGAAAAAATGCGAGGCATCCGTATAGAAGGGTGGAAAGGAAAACAAGAATGGCTTACTGCATGAAAGAACAAGACGCCCTTGATGCCCTTCGAGTAGTAGCGAAATTCATCTCCAAGAATCGCAAGCTGAAGGTCATCTATCACAACAAGAAGACGGCCTACGCCAAGGTTGAGAAGGGCGAAATCTACATTCCTCGCTTCGGCTACATTACTCAGGAAGCATTGATGAAGCTGCGCACTCTGGTTTATCACGAAGGAGGCGGTCATATCGCTTATACGCGGCTTTCCAAGCCTATCAAGAACAAAGCTCTTCACACGATTTGGAACGGTCTCGAAGATTGCCGTATCGAGGAAAAGCTGCGCAAGAAATATGAAGGTTGCAAGGTTGTCTTCGATTGGGCCGACAAGTTTTACAATCAGCAGGTAGGCAACCAGATTTCGGTAGAGCACGTGAATGCTCCTCTTTGGGAAGCCATTTGCGCCATGATGTACCGCTACAAGGGTTTGTATCCTGCTTGGACTCTAACCGAGAAGGCGCAGAAGTATTTCGATGTCGCTTATCCGATGTTCCGCAAGGTTGCTGAGGCCCGTTCTGCTGATGATGCGGTTGTAATCGCCAAGGAAATCTATGAGGCCCTGAAGGAACTCAATAAGGACATCGAGGAAGAGAAGCAGATGGACATGGGTTCTTCGATGGCAGGTTCCGATGGCGAAGAATCCGAAGACGATAGCGAAGAGGGAGAAGGCACGAAGTCGAAGAAGCGAGAACGCTCTGAATCTGAGGACGAAGAGGAAGAGGGCGAAGCTTCCGCTGCTGCCGATATGGACGATGATGATGAAGAAGGTGAAGGAGAGAGTGGAGACGACGAAGAGGGCGAAGGAGAGACTGGAGACGACGAAGAGGGTGAGAGCGAAGGAAAAGGCGAAGGAGAGACTGGAGACGACGAAGAGGGAGAGAGCGAAGGAAAAAGCGAAGGAGAAGACGAAGACGAAGGGGATGACACCGAGGGCGAGGCAGACAAACCGGATGGGAAGAGAAGAAAAGACGGCACGGATGACAATCATATCGCCAAGCAGATGGATGAGGAAGCTGATGGTGAAGAGCTTTCTGAAATCCTGAGAAAATCGCTTGAGGAAGACCTGAAGGACATTCCCAATGAGGATTGGGAATACACGGCGAAGCGCGACCACGACGTTTACGAAGTTCCTGAAGTCACGGTTCGTGAAAAGGCTGAATTTGCAGAGAAGCGCAATCAAATGTCTCCTTCGATTATTGGCCTGTCTCGCGCTCTGGAGCAGGCTCTCCGCGCTCTGAGCCGTTGTAAGAAGCTCCCGAACATGGAGCGAGGCCGAATTGATTTCACGAAACTGACGCATATCGCGAAGAGCCTGACGAAGAACATCTTCTATCAGACCCGCAAGGGTATTACACTGGATACGGCTGTGACGGTGCTCGTGGATGAGAGTGGAAGCATGGGGCATTGTTATGAGAATGTTCAACTGCTGCTGATTGCTCTTTGCGAGACCCTGAATGCGGTCGGGATTCCTTTTGAGGTTATCGGACATTCCACGCGGCAATCTGTTGGTGGATACTCTTGGTATCATTGTGCCCGTCATGGTCGTGATGGTTTCACGAGAACAATTCCGATGCTCTATAAGATTTACAAGACCTTCAGTGACGTTTGGACGAACGTTCGGGAAAGGGTGACGCAGACCCGCGCTATCGACCAGAACGTTGACGGTGAAGCTCTTGAATACTGCGTTCAGAGGATTCTTGCTCAGCGTAAAGAGCCGCGTAAGGTTGCTTTCGTTCTTTCGGATGGAGAGCCTTGCGCCGGACAGGGAAACGACAGGGATATGTGCAAGAATCTCCGCAGGGTATGCGAGAGAAGCCGCAAGATGGGAGTGGAAGTATACGCTTTTGGTCTCGGCACCAAGGGGCCTGAGAAGTATTATGGCAAAGAGAATTTCATCTATCTGGAAAACCTGAACAACATGAGCGGTCAGTTTTTCCGCGAGTTCACGGAAATGCTGACTCAGGGCAGGGTAAGGGCTTTACGGTGAGAAATGCGCGGAATCGACTCGAAAGTTGCAAGAGAATTACTCGGCATGGCTGCTGGTATGGGAGGTTGGGTTGACGAAGATGGGAACCCTTTTGTCGATTTGAAAGAGAAGCGAGAGCTTTTAGAAAGAACTTGGACTGCTCTGGAAGAATTGAAGGAGAAAGACGCAAAGAAGGAAAGCAAAATGAAGATAGAAGGCGTGGCAGAGACAATCAAGGTACTTCACTGTAAGCGTGACCGCAGCAACAAGGTCTACATTCTTATTGTGCTGAAGAGACCGGATGGTAAGCACGAGGCTATCGGCTTCTATGGCAAGCGCAAGAAGCTTGCTGAGCATGATTTGGCTATGGATTCAAAGGGCTGTTTCGGTGGCTTTTGGCAGGCCGTGGAAGCTCTGGAAAAGGTGTATCGGGAGAAAGTTGATAAGAAACGTTATATCAGCGTGGATAGCTCTGTTTACTTCGAGAAGGAAGAGCCGGTGACGATGGAAGAGGCCAGAGAGTTTTTGCGCTCGAAAGGCATTCGGGTTTCTGACGACCCTCACGAAGAGAAGCCTCGGAAGTCACGGCGCAAGGCAAAACCGGTTATTGAGCCTAAGGAAGAGGAGTCTGAAGAAATTGTGGTTGTCTGTCTGGACAACACAGGTCTTGAAGACCAGTTTGACCGAGATGTGGAGTATGTTGGCCGGATGGCCGATGATGATGGGAAACTGATTGTCGAGAACAAGTTCGGCGAAGAGAAGGAATGTTTCGCTCAAAGATTCAAGGTGGTCGGATGATGAAAACGTGGACGCCGGTTACTAACGACAAGAAAATCATCAAGTGGTGGGTAGGCCGCTTGTCCTTCGAGCGCGTCTGGCTTTGCTTGATTCGTTACAGCACTCAAACTAATAGTTTCTGGTTCTGCTCGATGTGGAGAAATGCCGACGACCTGTTTGACAAGAAAGGTTTCGGACATCTCTCTTGGAGAAATTACGTTTCCAGCCGGAAGGCTGCGAAAGCTATGGAAAAGGCAGTGGCTCAGAAGAAACAAAGCGGATATGTAGCTGTGGACGATTATCGTTTTGGCGAAACAATCAAGATGACTCTTGTAAAGAAATGGCTTTACGAGACTTACAGCTTTTATGGTCAGTACGGAAGGTATCGCGAACAGGAAAGTTACGACGAGGAACAGGGTGATGAATTCGTCGTAAGGTGTTTGAACACTTGGCATGTGCAAGATTTTTTTGATGTAAACGGCGAATACCTTGCGAGAGAGGAAGGCGATTCTGGTATAATTATGGTAGAGAATCGTTTTGGTTTTTTCTGTCCTTGCAGGATGTCGCAATTTGAGCTTGTAGAGGGGAGTAATGCCGACTCCTTCAAACAACGAGCACTTTCAGCTACCTGAGTGTTTCGGGTTCTTTGATTCGGATGAAGTTGCGTGTCAGAGTTGCGCTTTGAGGGAGCAGTGTGACATCCAGTGTCAAAAGCTGGCGAGTATCAAGAGTCAAATTGAGAAGCCTGAAGACATCATCGCTTTTGAGAATGGCAAGGAGCAGCTTTTCAGCAAGCGCACGGTGCTGGAGCTATGCTTGAGAATCAGGAGGCTCAAAGAGGACTTGAGAAGGAAAGAAGAGGAGTTTGAAGAAGTGCAGGAAGAGTTGAACTTGAAGAAGGTTGAAGCGGAGACCATGATGAACGCTTTTCTTGTGCTGAAGAATCAGAATACGACTCTTTTGAAGGCGTTGGGACACGACCCATCAAAGGGACAGAAGGAAGGCTTAGAATGATTTTCGCTCGATATGTGGGAGAAGATAACGAGAACTTCACAACTGGAAAGATTTATCTTGGGCGTGAAGTTTCCCTGCGGGACTCATGCGATTTCAGCCATATTCGTTTTACGGATGATGGAGGAGAGGAAGCCACTATAGACACGGAGGAGACTGAAGACTTTGTGTTCTTGGAAAAAGTCTATGGTGTATGGCTTGGACTGATGAAATCGAAAACTCTGCAAGCGGGAGATGTAGTAGTTCTCGACGGGGGAGACGAAGACACATTTCATGTCGATGGGAATGGCTATCTCAATGTCTCCAACTTCGAATTGCTTGATAGGACGAATGTGCGTCCTGGTTCCTTTCTGCTCGACAAGGAGACAGGGCAGTGGGAGAAAGTGCTTAGTGTTGACGGCTCAGCGTGGGTTAGTATTGGGAAAGACCCTAATAAGCGCAGGCCTCCCACGGAGTTTGCGTTTGCCGTTATCAATGGAGCGATTGCCACAAATCCGGTGCTGACTTGCAAGGACAATACAGGAGTGAGTCTGACGCACGGCAAACAGTATCAGCTTGTGGCAAGCAAGGGTGACAAAGCTGTGGTCAAGGATGACAATGGGGAGAAAAAGGAGTTCTTCTTTGACAGGTTCGAATGACGGGGGACTTCCTATTCAACACGCCAACTTCTTCTCCGCAGGAAGTCTCCCGTCCGGTTATTTGCCATGAAAATACTGGAAATCTTCAAAGGCAGACACATGGAATACTTTGAACTGGCAAGGTCTACCTATATTGAAAACTGGCCTGACAAGCTCAATCGGCTGAGTCTTGCCCAAGTGGATATTCCCTTGACTCGAATTGATGCTCTGGCTATGGGTCTGAGCATCATGGAATGGGCCGAAGGCTTTCGACAATATCTTGGGCATGATGACATAACAGAAGTGAAGCATGGGCCTCTTGTTGTTGGAGAAGCGACGAAGCATCTTCTGCAACAGGCGAGGGAGAGGTATTATAGGGAAATCCACAAGGCATTGGGCAAGTTTCCGAAGGGTGCGTTCATTCGTTTGGGTAGCCGGTCTCCGAAGGATTCATGGTGGGCGCACAAGAATGGCTTCTGTATCAAGAATGTCGCACAGGCGAAGCTTCTCTTGCAGGATAGCTCGGAAAGGCTATCCGATGACCTCCACATGGCTTTACAGAATGATTATGAGCCTCATCTCTTCGTGCGCGAGTGGTTGGATTTCAAGCCGTGGCAGGAGTTTCGCTGTTTCGTCAAAGGCAGAAGGTTGATTGGAGTCAGCCAGTACAATTATGGGGGAGAGGTTCATTTTCCAGAGGTCAAGAAATACGCGGACACGATAAAGTGGGCCATCCAGCATTTTCACAGTAAGTTCTTTCTCAAGGCTATTCATTTGAAGGATGTTGTGTTTGATGTAGTTGTGTTCGTGAAAGAGCGAGGAGACGAGAGAGAGGTACAGGTCAAGCTGTTGGAAATCAATCCATTCGGAGAGTGGACAGACCCGTGTCTCTTTGACTGGAGGAAGAAGGACGAGTGGAAAGAAGAATTTCGTTACACAGAGGAGAATGGTGATGCGCATTGCAGTGGACTTTGACAAGACTATCGTTGAAGACGCCTTTCCTGCGATTGGAGAGCCTCGTAAAGACGCTCTTTGGGGCATTCAAGAGCTTCATGCAATGGGACACAAGCTTTATCTCTGGACGTGCAGGGAAGAGCAATATTTGGCAGAAGCTATCGAGTGGATTCAAGCAAACGGTTTGGGTTATTGTTTTCAGGGGTACAACGAAAACGACCCTGAAATGATTCTGGCATTCGGCCATGACTCCAGAAAACTTACAGTGGATTTGTACTTGGACGATAAGCAGATTCCTCCGTTGCCAAGCTGGAAAGAGATAGTGGAAACAATCAGGGCGATGCCGGAACCTGTTAAGGCCAGTGAGGAATTTCCTATTACCTTTTGAGGTTTGGGACATGGCGAAAAAGGTTCTCATCGACTTCAGGATTTGCGATAAGTGCGAGAACGAGTTCTGCAAGATGGAACTGCGCAAGCACATTGCGTCCTTTACGTCTTTTGCTGCTTTGAAGAAGTTCATGGATGGAGCTATTACAAAGGAGGATTGTATCTATCACTTGGAACATGCACTGCAAACACCAGAAGAAGGTAAGGTGGTGTGTGAGAGAAGAGAAGGGAATTGACGCCACTATCTGTATTGCTTCCAGATGTCCGCGTATGTGTTGGCAAAGTGCGCTGAATGTCTACTGGATGTTTCGAGGCAAGATTTTATTTGTCGATTGTGTTAAGAGCAACATGCAGGAAGTTCCAAATGATTGCCCGTTTTACCTTGAACAGGCATTGTCAGACGAGAATGATTGAGAGGAGAGCGACCGATGGAAGCGAATCTTTCGGTTTGTGTTTGCTGTATGAAAGATGTGCTGAAGGGATGGAATTGGAGAAAGGACAGTGATGGATATGTTTGCCAATGTCCCAAAGGTTTCTCGACGGGCAATCATATAAGCATGTTAGTAGTTCCAGACAAATGTCCTTATCTGAAAGAGCACGAAGCGGCAATCAAGGCAGAGAACAAGATTAAGGAGAAAAAATATGGTTCACGATTATCCACCAAAGTGTGATGTGGTGCTTTATAATGACTGCGAGTATCATAGCTTCAACACGAAATGCTATGCTTGCGGTCAGAATGTGTGCCGTTCGTGTTCGGTTCTGCGCTTTGATAAGGCTACCAGAAGGAAGACGAGGGCTTGCTACAGTTGCGTAACAGATGACCCTGAGCGTTGGGGCTTCAAGGATTTGGCCGAGGCAGAAAGCTTCTTCGATAATAGGTACTTGGGGGTTGTCAAAGATGCTTGAAAAGAAAGTCTGCAAATATTGTCAAGCGGAGAATGGCGACCAGTGGGATTCTCGCCAAGAAGAGCTTTGGAATGAAGTCGGTCGTGTTCTTTGCCCGCAGGATTATCTCTTCGCTGACGTGCAGGGAAGACCTCCTTGCTATTGCCCCTATGACCTTGAGCATACGGTAAATCAGGATGCTGAATAAACAGGTTTGTCAAGAGTGTTGTAAGAAGTACGGCTGGAAGTGGCAACCCACGCTCTTCGAAAAGATGCGGGAGATTCGTTGTCCTTATGAAGTGGGGGCGAAGAAAGCAAACGTGAACGGGGAACCGCATGACCGCTGTCCTTTTTATCTTGAGCATAAGTTGAGTGAAAAACAATGCTGATGAAAGAGATTTGTCTAAAGTGCGACCATTACTGTGCGGAGAGCCACTTAACACCGAAGCAGTGGTCTTGTGGACAAGCCATAGATAAGACGCTTACGACATATTTCAAGATTTTGTCTGAGGGCGCGATGCCTCCTGAGTGGTGTCCTTTCGACTTGGAGCACAAGATAGCGGAGAGCGTGACGGAATGACCAAATTTGCTTTCAGACCGACGACCATTCGAGATGTAATTGTTGTGGATTCGGAGCCTTTCGAAGACCATCGAGGCTGTTTTACGGAGACGTATCACACGAAGAAATTTGCGGATGCTGGTATTACGGCCACTTTCGTTCAGGAGAATATGTCTTTTTCCAATGGTGGTGTTTTAAGGGGTCTGCATTACCAACTTCGCCATCCGCAAGCAAAGCTGGTCAGAGTAGTCGTTGGCGAGATTTTTGATGTGGCTGTGGACATCAGGAGGAATTCTCCGACGTTTGGTGCATGGGTGGGAGAAACGCTTTCTGAGTCCAATTACAGGCAGATGTTCGCTCCTCAGGGATTCGCGCACGGCTTTTGGGTTAAGTCGGATTACGCAGTTGTCTGTTACAAATGTTCTGACTTTTACGCGCCAGAAGACGATTACGGTATTTGTTGGAATGATGAGGAAATAGGAATTCGATGGCCTTGGATTGACGAGCACAATTTGATAATGAGAAATTTCAAGCCGGTGGTGTCAGAGAAGGACGCAGCATTGCCGAGGCTTCGGAGTATTTCTCATCATTATCTGCCGCTTTATGAGGAGCCTACAATTGCTAAAGAAGAAGGTATGTAAGCTCTGCCATAAAGAGAATGGCCGTTGTTGGAATGATTTCAATGATTGGGCATGGGAAGATGGTCATGTTCGGTGTCCTGCTGTTTATTACTTTTCGCTGGCCGAGAGCTTAAAACGCAGGGGAGACAAAACTGAGATGTATGCCGAGACTGAGAAGCCTCCCCCAAAGAATTGCTTTTTCAAGCTGGAGCAGGAGTTGTAATAATGCTTGACCTTGGCTTGTGTCAGCGATGTCAAAAAGAAAGAGGAGAGTTCCGGCAGTCAGTAACGGCAATGCGTAATTACTGTGGCATCCATTGCCCGACGAAAGGTCAACCGTTTCGCAAGGTCAATCTTTATGATTTGCCTCCCGCAGGTTGCCCCTATGCAATGGAGCATCGAGTCAGTATGCAGGCAGAAAATAGATGTTTGGGCCAAGAAAAAGTGTCGAAAAAGTAGGTATTTGCCGTATAGAAGGATGGGACAGAAAGTAGGTCTAAATGTTGAGCAAGGAAGTATGTAAGTGTTGTAATGAAAGGTTTTCTGACGTAAAGACTTCATGGGAGGAATCCGATGATGAGCTTTGGTCAGAGGGCTTTGTTTTCTGTCCATCTCCTTTTGCCGAGGGCAAGGCGACATTTTCATGCCGGTCAAACCAGACCTGTTCTGAGACCTGTCCTTTCAAGTTCGAGCACATGATTGCGGGTGAAGAATGCTCCTGAGAGAAGTCTGTAAACACTGTAAAGAGACAGCGAGGATGGGAAAGCTTTGGTGTGGGTCGCATGATACTCATTGGGAACGAGGTTATGTTCTCTGTCCAGAGAAATTTGGTAGTGACGGAGATGCTTTCTTGACAGTGAATGTAAGTCAGCCTCCTCCCAAATGGTGCCCATACCGGCTTGAACACGAAGTAGGAAGCCAAGAATGTGTATCTCGGTAGACAAGCTCAGCAAAGAAGCCTGCAAGAGATGTTATTCTGACCACGGCGAAACGTGGAATGAGCAGGATGATAAATCGTGGAATGAGCATGGTATTATTCACTGCATGAAAGAACGAGAATGTGACCAGAAGAATGCTCATTTACCTTATGAGTGGCGTTTTTCGGAATATGCTGTGTTTCCTCTTGACCTATGTCCGTATATGTTCGAGCATCATATAGGAACAGGAGAGAGAATTGCCCTTTAAGCACGTTTGCCAGCAATGTCGGGATGACTGGACTGCCGTAGATGAAGAATACTGGCAGAAGCATAAAAGGGTCTACTGCAAGGTCAAGGATGCTCTTCTGGATACCAATCAAAAGGATTTGACCTTTTGTCCTTTTGCTTCCAAGCAGAAACCGACGAAGAGCCATTGGAGACGTATCAAACACATGAGAAAGATGAGGAGGAGGAGATGAGCGGCTGGCATTTTTCAAGTGGTGCGGCTCATCGTAGAAGAAAGAGGTATGTTGAGGAAAACAAACGCAAGATAGCTCTTACGAAAGAGATTTGCGAGAGATGCCACGTATCGAATCCTCGGTCAAAGGGCTGGACAGTTTACAAGGAAAACTTTTGGGAAAAAGAAGGCTATGTTTACTGTCCTGCTTATAGAACGAATATCTCAGTCTTCTATGTGCATCCGAATTGCTGGTATTTTCTTGAGCAGAAGCTCAAGCAGGAAGAGAGAAAGAAGGATTGGAATGCTCGTAAAGAAGCTATGCAGGGATTGCTGGAAAAGAAAGCAATGGATTGAGAAGCTCAAAGAGTTCGAAGAGGTCTGGTCGAAGCCCTGCGTGGCAATACTCTGTCCTGCCGTAAGAAAAGAAGGCATTAAGGGGAAGCAGCACGTTTATCTTAATGACGACCCTCCTTTGGGTTGTCCTTATTACCTTGAGCACATGGTCAGCAATTATGGCAAGGAGAATATGAATGGAACTAAAAAAAGGCGACATGTTCAGTCGTAAGAACATCGAGCCTATCTTTTTTACGGCTAATTCGGTCGTGACGAAGGATGGGCGGCTTGTGATGGGTGCGGGCGCGGCTCTGGATGCGAAAAAAGCCTTTCCTAATAGCGACAAGGATTTTGGAGCACTGGTTAAGGCTTATGGCATCAAGACGGACAATGGATTGCGTTTTGGCGTTCTCTGGTCGAGAAAGAGGATGCTCGGAGCGTTTCAGACAAAGTATCATTGGAAAGAAAACTCAGACATGGATTTGATATTCTACGCGGCCATTATGCTTTCTGGATTTTCACGCAGAGTCGGAATGCTGAATGTCAACTTTCCGGGTATCAACTATGGTGGCTTACAGCGGTCTGAAGTGCTTGAGGTCATTCAGGACATCTGGAAGACTGACCCGATTGTTGTTTGGGAGAAATGATGCTCGTCAAAGAGATTTGCTTTGCTTGTCACGAGAGTAATGGATTTTGTTGGAGTAGCGATGAGGACGACGATTGGGACAACGATGGAATTGTTTCTTGCCACAAATATGCCACTTTCAGTTGGGGGCATGGTGTGGACATTAAGGGACGACCGCCTGAGTATTGTCCTTTTTACCTTGAGCATGAGGTTGGTGGGCAGGGAGAAATGAAGTGAAAATCTGCGTGGGCTTATACAATGTTTTGGGTACATACAAGCAACTTCTCGAAGAAAGTAAAGGCGACCCGCAGGTGCTGGCTCTTTTGATGCTCGTGGATGTGATTTCGCAGCTTCCAGAATCAGGCATTGAGATAGAAATCAAGCAAAATTCTGAACTTGCTGAGAAGATAAGTGAACTGAACAATCTTCTTGACAACATTGGAGTCCAGCTTGAAAAAGTTGTTGACTTGCTGGAGAGACCTGTATAATGGATGTCAGAGCAAAGAAAGAAATCTGCCAGCAATGTAAAAGCAGGTGGCAAGGCATGGATGAGGAATTGTGGAGAAGGTTAGGCCGTATTCGGTGCAAGGTCAAGACTTTGGCGTCGAAACAGAAAGTGCCTTTGGATTGTCCTTTCAGAATTGAACACGCAATGGAGGAGAAATGAAATGGAGCCTGCTTATTGTTACAAAGCAATGGTGACGAGCGTTTATGATGGTGATACGGTGACGATGGCAATAGATTTGGGAATGTATACGTGGTTGCATGACCAAAAGATTCGGCTGGAAGGAATCAATACACCTGAAATTCGAGGAGCAGAAAGGGAAGCGGGTCTGAAGAGCAGAGATTTTCTAAGGGGGCTTATCTTGAACAAAGAAGTCATCGTCGAGACAGTCAAAGACAAGAAAGGAAAATACGGTCGCTGGATAGGAAAAGTCTGGATTGTCATTGATAAAGATTGGGTCTGCGTCAACGACCTGCTTGTTAGAAAGAGACTGGCTAAACGTGTCAAATACTAAGAAAATCTACAGGTCGTTAGACATCTGCAAGTATTGTTACGCGCAGAGGGTTTTGGAGAATAAGCCAAAGAATCAATACGAGGCTGCATTTGCGTTGATGGCTTTGGAGTTCGACCCTGATGACAATAAGCCTTATCTGCCGGTATTGTGCAGACATGAGATAAAGGGTTGGAGAGCTACGACGAAGCTACCGAAAGAATGTCATTATTGGCTGGAGCATCGAATTGAGCTTGAGTAAGAAAATCTGCATGGCTTGTGTTGAAAAATTTTCGCCACCGGGTAGCTCGTGGCATGGAGGGTATCCCAAGCTCAAAGATTGGACATTTGAAAGGGTGTGGGTAGAAAGTAAGGAAGCTCCATGTCCTATTGAAGCAAGAAGTCATCTTCGCGTGGTGTGGTTTCCTTATATTAGTGGAGAACCTCCTCCGTGGTGCCCGTTCGCTTTGGAACATATTCTGGAAGAAGAGCATGTTGGTTAAGAGTGTATGTAAAAGATGTCACGAGGAGCACGAGGACGAGTGGGGATGCGTGGATGATATGGATTGGAGAGGAATTTATTCAATTGGTCAAAAGATGAAAAAGATTGTAGGCTGCGTTCGTTGTTATGCCGCGTTGGATGACAAGAAGAAACCAAGGAGAATTCCGATTGACAAAGGGATTCCAACGGATTGCCCTTTCCATCTTGAGCACGTGATGACACAGACATGCTAAGCAAGAAAGTTTGCATAAACTGTCTGGTGCAAAAACAACCAGACAACTTCACGGATGCCATTGAATACGAATGGGAGCATCATCATTCGATTCGATGTCCGGCGAAAGGCGATTACGTAAGTATCAGTTTTGGGCCTCCTGACGAATGTCCTTTTCATTTGGAGCACCAGATAAATGTTAAAGAAGGAAATTTGTAAGCACTGTTTACACGAGTATTATCGTAACATCAAGAAAAATGAATGGTCGGATTATCGTGAGATACTTTGGGAAGAGGAGGGGTCGATACTTTGTCCTATTCATTTGCGGAGGCGTCAGCCTGTGGCGAACGCGCCTACAGATATACGGAAAATTCCATCTTATTGTCCTTTCCATTTGGAGCATCGTCTTGCTGACGAAGAGCGTGTGCAAACATTGTCTTGAGACGATTCCTTGTGTTTCCACGGGCACGATTCGTGGATGGGATGATTGGGACGAAGCCTACTGGATTGGAACGAATCCGGCATCCGAGCGCGAGAACAGTCTTCGTCCTTCAGTGGCCTGTCCTATCTATAAATATAATTGGTGGAAAAGAACCGACGAGCCGCCTTCGATAGAGTGTCCTTTCTTTCTGGAGCACATGGTCAATGCTGAGTAAGAAAGTCTGTCAAATTTGTCATGCGAAAACGTGGGGCCGTTTAAGCAAAGCATGGGGCTGGACGGTAAGGGAACTGAAGGGTCTTGGGGCCGAGAACATACAAACGAATATTGATACGGAATGGTGGGGAGAACGTCAAGAAAAGAAATGGAATGAGGGGTGGGTTTCATGTTTTCACAGTGGTCGAACAAACTTGAATGGCGATAGAATATTGGAACAAGTCAGCACCAAAGGAGAGCCTCCTTCTGATTGCCCTTTCTACCTTGAGCATCGAGTGGAGGTTCAATGAGAGTCAAAGCCGATTTTGCGATATGCGGAAAATGTAAGCAATATGCCAAACGCAGAGATAACTTCCTTGGTTGTGGAGATGTGGATTTTCTTTTCAAACCCGATGCCAAAATTTATGTTACGGAATTTTGTCCCTATCAGTTCGAGCACTTGATAAGCACGGGAGAGATAGATGCTGGTTAGCTGGAAAGAGTATTGGAAGAAGAAGCTCTCAAAAGTCTCTCCTGCTTTAAGCAAAAAGATTTGTCGGAGATGTTTGACAGAGAATGGTAGAGTATGGAGCTTGGACTGTGAACGGATGTGGCAGCGCGGGGAAGTGCCATGTGTCAAGGTAATGGCCCATAGACATCCTGTTATCATTATTCCTGAAGGATGTCCTTTCTATTTGGAGCACCGTCTTGCCAGACACAAAGATTGATTGGAAATTCAAGGAAGCGAGAGTTTTGGCTGGTTTTACACAGGCGCAGCTTGCCAAAAAACTCAATGTTTCTCGGTCTACCATAAGCCGATGGGAGCGCACAGGTAAGGTAAAAATAAGTGATTTCATGGAATGGCTCGAAGTCTGTAATTGTCAAATGAAGATGATTCTTGTTGGTGATAATCCTGTCAAGGCAAGACCGGAAATCTGTGCGCAATGCTCTCGCGAACATTGCAATTCGAGAGCTAATGACCCTGATGAATCCAAAAGGAGAATTTTGAGAATCGTGTATGCGGAACCTGCGAAAGAGTGTCCTTTTTACTTGGAACATGTTCTTCATGTTGAGTAAACAGATTTGTGAGAAGTGTTATGCCGAGGCAGGTTGGCCTTGGCGTCCAAAAGGTGTGGAGGTTCGCTATTGGAGCAAGGGTGTCGTTTATTGTCCCGAACGTTACTCTATGCGGATGCCGGATGGCACCATTGAGGAACGGGGATATATCACATCCAATTATTGTCTTGTAAGAAAAGGCCCAAGTAAACATTGTCTCTTCTTTCTTGAGCAGAAATTGCATCATCATGCTAACAAAAAGACTTTGCCAAAAATGCCTCGAAGTTCGTGATATAGATTGGCATTCTACGAAGCTTCTTTTTCTGGAAGAGAACGGAAGACGCCATTCGATGTGGACTTCGGAGGACATCTGGTGTAAGGATGGCACTGTATGCTGCCCGATGATTCAGAGAATCAAAGTCTGGAAATGGCATCGGTTACGGATTGACAGGACACCGCCGACATCATGCCCCTATTACCTTGAACATCTGTTGGAGGAAGGATATGGAAATCAGTGAAGAAGATTCTCAGGTGCTTGCGAGTATAGGCATCTTGAGGGAAATCGAGGGTTATCTGCGGCTTGTGAATGTTCCTGCCAATCGGTCTCGCTTGTCCATTTTAGAGGAATCTATTCGGGTGCTCATAAGATTTCTCAAATTATGCAGTAGATTCATAGCTGCTCCTACTCCTCAGTTATCAACGGAATGGCATGTGGTTCTCTGGTGGAACAATGCTCATGTTGAAGTAGGGGGCAGTTATTTCGTGTTCTCGTTTGATTCTCTTGGTATCAGTGATAGATGCCTTACCAGTGACTCAGAAAGGGTTCTGAGGCTGTTGAGGCAGGCGCGTTTAATGGCTATGGAATAAGGAGAGAAGTTTGTGAACAAAAAAGTGTGTCAAAGTTGCCCCTTTTTGGGTATAATGGGGAAGAATAACGAAAGGTTGGTAGCTGCGGGTGAGAGCTATTGCAGGAAATCTGGCGAAAGTTTGGAAAAGATGAGGAGTCTTCCATTCGGTTGCCCGAAGGTCATGCAACATATTGAAAGTAAGAGAGTTGCTAAATAAGTGGATATGTGTGGAATGTTGGAAGGCTTATACAGGCGAGGACATCTCGACTGATAGGATAGAAAAGGAGTGCTACGAAAATTGGTGGAGAAAAACTCGTGAGTGGCTTTGTCTTCTCAAAGACAAAAATGGCGACCGTCGTTTGGTGAAAGAGAAAGACAAACCTTTTGTGGACTGTTTCTATTTTCTTGAGCAGTCCTTGTACGGAGTGGAAAGGAACCTTTTGCGAAGGAGGTAACGATGGCAGATGATTTGACACAGAAGTTCGAGGCAATCAAAGGCGAAGTGGACGACATGATTAAGAAATGGAAAGAACAGAATCCCCAAGGGCTGACAGGCTTCTTTAGCTTCATGTACTCCATTGTGAGCGATTTGGTGGAACTGGTAGAGGTTTCTACGGAAGTTGTCAAGACAAACAAGAAAGAGACGGTCGTGGCTGCGTTCAAGTATGCTTACGACGAAATCAATCCTGACCTGCCGTGGATTCCCGAACCGCTGGAGAGCATGATTGAAAATTGGCTTTTCAGTGCGGCATTACCTGTTTTCATTGATTGGCTTGTTGCGCTGCTGAACAAGAAAGGCATCTTCACGCATTCTTGACCAAGATAGAAGTCCAAAGGGAGAACAGTCTTGTGATGCTGTTCTCCCTTTCTTCTCAAACTTACGGATGGAAACATGAATCATCTCAACGATGTAACCTTCACCATTCCAATCCAGTTTGAAAGCAAGGATAGGGTAAGCAACTTCAAGATTGTGCTGGCCTATCTTCTGAAGCACATAGACGCCAGAATATTCATTCTGGAGAGTGACACAAAAGCAAGATTCTATGAGCTTATCCATGAGGATTTATCCGCAAGATGCTGGTACAAGTTCTACGAAGTCGGAAAGAATGTGGAATTCCATCGGACAAAGTTTCTCAACATCATGGCAAAAGGTTGCAGCACTCAGATTATCGTCAACTACGATGCCGATGTTCTTTTGAAGCCAGAGCAATATGCCGAGGCGGTCGAACTCATTCTTTCCGGCAAGTGCGATATGTGCTTTCCTTATGATGGCAAGTTTCGTGACATTCCAGAACGCTTCCATGAGAGAATCAGGCGCGAACTTTCAATTGATTTTCTCAATCCTGAAGAATGCCCTCCTCAGGCACCGAAGTCCGTGGGAGGAGCATTGTTGCTGGACAGGAAGAAGTTCATTGAAGCCGGAATGGAAAACGAGTATTTCATCTCTTGGGGTCACGAGGACAAGGAGAGGATTGCTCGTTTTCAGAAATTGGGTTTTACGGTTGGCAGGGTTGAGCAGCCGCTCTATCATCTTGTGCATCAAAAGACAAAAGGGCCTGCGGAGAATGTCGAGAGACAGAAAAATCTCTACGTCAAAATCGCGAGGATGGGAAAAGAAGAACTGAAACAGGAAGTCAGTACGTGGCATTGGGTTGATTCCAATCCTGACCGGATACCCAAGAAGTTGCACTATTGCTGGTTTGGCGGCGAGATGGATGAGCAATCAAAACAGTGCATCGAAGGTTGGAAAAAGCTAATGCCCGACTTTGAGCTTTTTCAATGGGACGAGACAAATCTGCCTGTTCAGAATGCCTATGTCAAGATGGCGATAATGAACAAGAAATGGGCGAATCTCTCGAATTTTATTCGGCTTGAGGTTTTGGATAGGATGGGCGGCATTTATTTCGATACCGATGTGGAGGTTGTTAGGCCATTTCATCCTCTTCTGAAAAATGAGTGCTTTGCCGGATTTCAGATTACAGGAATCAAGCATGGAACGTTGGTAAACAATGCGGTTTTCGGGGCCTGCGCAGGTCATTGGCTTGCAAGAGAAATGCGAGACCGATTACTGCGGAAGTTTGACGCGCTGGAGGGAGCGCAGGAATCGTCTCCTCAGCTTATTACACAAGTGTTGATGGAGAAGGGCTTGAAAGATTATGACGAGCATGGGAAGATTGTCTGTGGTATGAAAATCTATCCCGTCCAGTATTTCTATCCTTATTCTTGGAGGGGACATTTTACACCATCCTGCGTCAAGCATGATACGTATTGCATCCATCATTGGGCAAAAAGGTGGGAGCACCGATGAAGAAGCTTCTTCTCGTCCATGCTCCTCTTGTGGACGCAGGAAATCCCATAGCAATTCTGGACATGGCTCCCTATCTCAGGCAGAGAGGATTCAAGGTGGACTGCTATTACAGCAATGACCTGCCGAAGGATGAGAACTACGATGTTGTGGGTCTATCTGCGCTTACGGCTCAAGGAGAAGCTTCTCTTTCTCTGGTCGTTCGCCTCAAACGACGTTATCCCGATTCGAAGGTCATCCTTGGGGGTAAATGGGCCGTTACGATGGAGTCTGAAGATGAGAGGCTTTTGAGAGAGAGGGAAATAGAGATTGTGCGTGGCAGCGGTGAAACATATTTCACCGGCGAATCTTCTATAGACTATGATTCCTATCCTTCTTGGAACGAGGACGATTTCAAGAGGCTGTTCAAGGGCTATCACGTAATGACGAGTCGTGGCTGTCCATTTCATTGTCATTTTTGCAACAATACCGAGAAGAAGGTCAATTTCTTTTCGGCCAAGAGGTCGGTTGACAACATGGAGATAGTGCTTAGAACAGGAGCCTCCAAACTCTTCATTCTCGATGATGTATTCTGCCTGAAGTTGAAGCACATGAAAGCGGTTTACGATGAGTGCAAGAGAAGGAGTTTGCCCATCGAGGGGAAACTGATTTTTTTTGTCCATGCAAATGTCATTAACAAAGAGCTTGTTAGAATGATTCAACTCTTTCAGCCTCATCACGTGGAGATGGGGATTGAGTCGGGCGATAACAGGATGCTTGAGGTCATGGGGAAAAACACGACGACAAGCAAAGTGGAGGAAAGTCTTTATCAGCTTTACGATGCAGACATCAAAGTAGTGGGGCTGTTCATGGTAGGATTTCCCACGGAGAGTCTTGAAAGTCTCAAGAACACGCTCGGTTTTGCACAGAGGATTCGTCGATTGTTGACAAACAAATGGGTGAGTTTCTACCAGCCCATTCCGAATACGGTTGGTTACGAGATGGCGAAGGAACATGGCATGATATTGAGCCGGAGGCAATGGAACAGAAACATTGCTTATCTTGACCATAATTTAACCGAAGAAGACCTTTTGACATTTAGGGAATCTATTCTCAGAGTATGAAGCAATTAAAGAGCAGAAACCAGTTGCCTCTTTTGCTGAATGAGCTTGGCTTGATAGGAGAGGGTGTAGAGGTCGGTGTGAGAAAAGGCGACTATTCGGTTGTACTGCTGCAAAGAAGCAAGCTTGCTCGGCTTTTCTCTGTAGACCCGTGGATGGAATTTCCCAAAGAGGAATGGGATGACAAGGCGAATGTTACGCAAGCGCAACAGGATGCCATTTACAAGCTGGCGGTGCAACAGTTGTGTCCTTTTCGATTGCGCAGTGTCATAATGAGAATGACATCAAGCGATGCGGCTTCGCACTTCAAGCATGAGGAAATGGATTTTGTTTACCTTGATGCCCAACATCATTTCTATGGAATACAAAGCGACCTTCAGCTTTGGTATCCCATTGTCAAAAAGGGCGGTGTTCTTGCAGGGCATGATTATCTTGACGGAGAAATTGAAGGAGTAGGTAGTTTTGGTGTCAAGTCTGCTGTTGACTGGTTTCTCGGAGGCAGACTGCATAAGCTTTTTGTTACGGAAGAAGAATGGCCGACTTGGTATTTTGTCAAGGAATGAAGCATGACCGAAATAAGGATTTGCTCAACGTGCGAATACGGCAAAATGATGTGCCAGTTGGAAGCAGGCAAAGAATGCCCCTATGGTTTGGAACATGAACTTGATAAGAATCAAGAGGAGAAGCTGTATCTCTACAATATTGGCTATGGAACGTGTGAAGAATCAGCAGACTGGCAATATTATCATCGGGAGAAGTACACGGAAGAACAGTTGACTCAGATTGTCGAAGATTGTCTTCTTGTGGTTTTGCTGGAGAAGAAGAAGCCTTTCTCAAAATGGGAACATCAACAGCATCCTTCTTTTCAAGACCTCATGGGAGAAGAGGCTTTTCACAAAGAGCTTCAGAAGAGAGGATTTCAACATATTCGTTTTGAATCTCATTTCTACTGCTTTGGTTGGATGCAGGCAGATGTTCCTGATAGTTGGGATGGGCACAGTTCTAACGAAGACAAGGCACTTGCCGAGAGATTGAAGAAGCGTTGGGAGGAAGCACGACATGGCAAAAGAAATTCTGGCGGTTCCTGAAGAGTACCTGCCTGCCGTGATAGCAGTCATTCGTAATGGGCTGGCGGTGACATCTGTGCCGAAAGAAGTCAAGGAAAACTTGCTCAAGTGGTGTAAGGAAGAAGAGAAATACATGAAGGGATAGTCTACTATGCACGAGAGATATGCGAGACTCAAACAGCAGTACGAGCAACTGAGCGAAGAGAAAAAAGAGAGATGGGGAAAAATGCCGCTGGAGGAAGATTTTACCTGCCATGAGTGTCTGGACAAGGACGTGTGCCAGTATTCTTTCGACCTTTACAATACGAATGGCGACTGTCTGGCATTCAAGTAGGGGATGATATGCTATTGACGCGGTTCGAATGGAAAGAGAAAGCTATTCTGAGAGGCACTTTGAATAAAGCAATTTGCCAGCGTTGTTGGCATGAGAGCGCGGATATTCTGAGGCCGTTTGATGACCCGTATGAATCTGTCTCCCCCGGAGAGCTTGACTGGCAGATTCACAAAGGCAAGGTTTGTCCAATGAAGGCAGACTTTGCATGTTTTGGCAAGCAGTTCAGATGGGATTGCGATGGCTGTCCTTTGGAGATACAGTGCAAAGAGAAGACGCTGACAGGTAAACTCACGAAGGTGATACCTCCTCTTGGTTGTCCCTATTACTTGGAACAGATGCTCTATGTCGAGCCAAAAAACTTCAAAGCCGGTTGTCATAGCCTGTAGAGAGGCATGTAAACGATGTCAGGAAGAAATTTGGTTACAACTTTCTCCAACAAGGCGCAAATTTGAGAAGGTTCGGCAAGGTTCTGACCCATCTCTCTTTAATGAAAGATGGATGAATGGAAAAGTATGCTGTAGAGGTTTTTTGACGAGTGTTCTTGGGGATTTTGTTCCGCAGAATTGCCCCTATCGTCTTGAACATGAGATTGCTGGAGTCTTGGATGAAGAGCAATTGAAAATCCTGAAAGCGGCAATCAACACAAGACATATCATAGACGAGTATAAGGCTGAAGAAGAGCATTACAAGCTTCTTTCAGAGCAGGCAGAACACATGGCTCCTGAAGATTATTATGAAGACTACGATGCAGAAAAGGACATGATTTGAATGTTTCTGGACAGACAGGTGTGTATTCATTGTTTGCGCTCTTCAAAACACCCTGAGAAAAGAAAGCTCTTAGAAGTTTTGGAGGAATGTTCTGAAGAAACATGGGCTGGTTTTACTTGTCCTTTTGTGACCGAATGGCCTTCGGGAGCCTGTTTTGGTTTCTATGTTCCAGAGTGCGAGAAGAAGTTTTGGAGCAACGTTTGTCCTTTCTGTAAGGACGTAACGCTTAATAAGATTGGAAAAGCATACAATAACCTTACCAGTCCTCCAAAAAGTTGTCCTTTCTACTTGGAACATATTATGAAGTGCGCCTATGCTAAATAAAGAGATATGCAAAAAGTGTCTTAGCGTCGTTTGGGAAACGGCGATGATGAGTCAAGATGGATGGACTTGGAGCACGACGGGTAGCGAGGCGAGATACACCTACGATGAGGTATGGGAACTCTTTCAGCACATCCGTTGCCCTAAGTCACAGTTTATGATGCACCGTATAGACCAGTTGCCGCCTGATGATTGCCCTTTTCTGTTGGAGCACTATCTTGAAGCCGCTCCGCGTCATTATCATCTCAAACACATGCTGGTGGAAGATGTTGAGCAAAAAGATTTGTGAGCAGTGTATTCGCGACAAGAGAATTCATTGGTACTACGATAAGTCGCCTGAAAAGATTTCCGATGATTTAGTAAGTGCATGGGAACGGCATAAAATCAAGGAACTGGTGTGGGAGAAGGGAGTGGATTTTCCTTGTCCTGCTGTGGAAACATACAATGCTTATGACTGGTGGTGGTGGAATTCATTGAGAAAACCTCCTAATGATTGTCAATTCAATCTGGAACACAAACTGGAGGCAGGCAGGTGATAGATTGGATATGCCGTTGGGAGTGTTACTCGCATCCTGATTATATGATTGTGACCGTCTATGACAAGTATTTTTCCGACACCGACCGAGATTATACAGAGTGGTTCTGTCCGAAGTTGAGAGTGCATGTGGAGAGTGATGGGAAGCCGCCTGAGGGTTGTCCTTTTTGGCTGGAGCATACGTTAGATGTTGAGCAAGAGAATCTGTGAACAGTGCAACGAGATGATGGAGATTGTCGATTACGAGTTGGGGTGGATGGTGCGTTGTCGCGGGTGGATGAGATTTTTGACGCCAGTTTTCTATACGGCATTTCCTCCAAGTGGCTGCCCTTTTGACCTTGAGCATCGGGTAGAAATGGAACGAGAGAATGCTGAACAAGAAAATCTGTCAGAAGTGCTGGAAGGAAAGAAAACAGGATTGGCGACTGACTCCGGTGAGCTTGCGAGATGTGGACGGCTATCTGTCGCAGGAGGAAGCATGGGAGAAGTATCGTAAGATATGCTGTGCCTGTATGTCGGATTTTGAGTTTCCCATTGATGAAATACATCCTGTCGTGAGAAAGCATTGTCCTTACCTTTTGGAGCATCAGATTTGTGTTGAGTAAAAAAGTTTGCATGGATTGTCATGGAAGATGGGCGAAAGGCGTGTTCCTTAATCTGTGGAAGTGGAGTAAGATTGACGAAGAGATGTGGAAAGAGGGTAGAGTTTCTTGTCCTATTTGTGATGTAGACCCAACAAGAGGAGTGATTTCGATTCAGAGTTTGCCGCCACAAGAATGTCAATACTATCTGGAACACTGTTTGGATGCTGATGATGCTGAACAAAAGAATCTGTAAGAAGTGCTTCGAGAATAACCGCTACAGGTTTAGATGGAGAGGGGGCTATGGGTATCCGACCTGGAATCTGAGCGATGATTACTTTTGGAGAGATGGCAGAACGCGCTGTCCTGCCAACACGGTACGAAGAGATTACGCACATGCAGCAGGTAACATGATTTCGACGAAGAAGATTCCTGATAATTGTTTCTATCATCTGGAGCAGATGTTAAGTCAAAAGAAGAAAGAATGCTCAAGAAGATAGTTTGCAAGAAGTGTCTGAAAAGCTTCGGCTATTGCTGGACAAAGATGGCAGAAGAGCATTGGCAGGAGCAATGGGTGGAATGTCCTTATTCTGTGGAAGGAAGCGTCATGGGATGGATGGCTTCCACGGCAGATGAACCGCCTGATTTTTGCCCTTACCATTTGGAGCATAAAATTACGGCAAGGAAAAAAGAAGCATGAGCGACATTACCTCCAACAACACAGCCGTCATTGCCAAGAGCAATGGCAATCTGCTGATGCGCTGCCCCAACTTGATAGAGAGTGGCGCAATCGCTATAGATGCTTTCCAGACCATTCTCCAAGTTGATTTGACCAAGTATACTTTCATTGACTTCTGTCTGCTCAATAGCGATAGTGAGAGGTTTGTTTGGGAAGTGGAGTTCACGTTCTTTGGAATCACAGAACAGTGGATTGATAGCCACTATCCGAGTGACAAGTTCCCGCCGTGGTATTTTCAGAAAGACACATGGAATCCAGAGACTCTTTACGGAACACAATATGAGTTTGAAAAACAGTCTCATAACGGTTCCTTCGCTTGGTGGCCGTTGACGGGAGTCCATGACCCTTCGGACAAAACAGAAGCAGACCAAGCCGTCTCGCCGGATGGATGGAATTTCTCAGGTTGTGTGGATTATCTCATCAAGCTCTTTCAAACGATGAAAAACACAGCCGTTGTGTTTCATTGCATGTCAGGAGCCGACAGGACGGGCGCACTTCATGCTGGCTACTTGATGAGAACAGCGGGCTTGGGAGTGACGGATGCCATTGATAAGGCGACGAGTTATGTGAAGATTGGAAAGCCCAACGTAGGGTATACGAATCTGCTCATAGCCTATGAAAACTGGCTTAAAGGAAAATAGCTTTTTACACTTTCGCTTCAGCCTGCGTATATTAGAGCAGAACAATGCTCTTACAAAGGAGGAAAGAAAATGGCTGAAGTGGAAGCAAGATTTTCTGTGGTGCTGAAGTTGACGGACAAGGAGTATAAGCTTGTTGGGCTTGCGCTGGCATGTAAACTACCGGAGTTCTTAAAGGAAGAAGCTGCAAAGCTGAATCGGCAATTGCTTGAGCAGAAGCAGCGTTTTCTTCAACACGAGATGGAGAAAAATGCAGGAACCATGCAAAAAGCCGGTTGTAAAACCGAGCAAGAGGATTTGCATACATTGTGAATTTGCTTCGGTTCGAGGCGATGTAAGACTCGCTGAAGAATACTCGCGCATGGATTGGGAGAAAGCTTTTGTAGCAGCATGGGATGGTTCTGATTCATTTGAGGCAGGTTGTGAGTTGGAAGAAAGCCAAGGAGGATGGTTTCGGGGATTTCAGTATCCCGACGCAAAGGTTCCTGAGAAATGTCCATTTTACTTGGAGCACGTTTTCGATGCTGAGCAAGAAGCTCTGTAAAAAATGCTACGAAGAGAATGGCCTTATCTGGTGCCCTTCATGGTTGAGGAAACTGCGGTATCCCGAACACCATGATGCGGATGCAGTATGGGAAGACAAAGACTATGTGAAATGTCCGGCAGGCGGCAACGATATTCACGGAGCGTATGACACGAAAGGAAACCCTCCAAGAGAGTGTCCCTATTGGTTCGAGCATATTACCGAGACTCAGCATTTTGACCCTAAACTTGGCAGACCGGAACCGCCGCCACCGATGGAAGTTGACCCGTTGACTCTTCAAAGAATGAGAGGAATTATCCCTTGAAGAAGACAATATTGACGAAGGAACTTTGCAGGATTTGTTACTGCAAGGGAAGTGGTAGCTATTGGACAAAAAGTGTGGAGGAAGAATGGCAAAAGGGCTGGACGCCTTGCTCTTATTCAACAGGGATGCCGCCAGAGAAAGGCTGTCAATTTTACTTGGAGCACATGGTCAATGCTGAGTCTGAGCATCTGCAAGAAGTGTATGGCGGCTAATGGCCTTGCATGGTCGAATTGGCGACTTGCGGAAGGAATCGTCAAGTGTAAGATTGGAGAAAGGGATTTTCTGTGGGCTTGGAAAAATGCTCCTCCAGAGGGATGTCCTTATTACTTGGAACATGAGTTGGAAAATGCTGAGTAAAGGGATTTGCATAGAATGCTGGAACACTACGAGAGCAGTTTTTTCGTGGAAAAACTGGCCGGGCAGTGAAGAATGTTGGAGCGCGGGCAGAGTTCTTTGTCCTGATTGGACATGGGCCTTTGTTGATGAAAAGCCTCCGCTTAGTTGCCCTTTTTACCTTGAACATTGTATGGCTAATTCATTAGTAACAAGTGATTTATGAAGAACAAGGGTAAAAGTTAGAAAAAAATCTAACAAAATCTAAGTTTTTCCCTTGACTTCCTTCTCGTCCGGTGTATAATGCTAATGGAACGAGTTCATTCACACACACTGGAAAGGAGGGCAGTATAATGCAGAACGTTCATCTCTTGGTAATCGACCCGCAAGTTGATTTCTGTGACCCGAAAGGAGCCTTGTTCGTTCCTGGCGCGGATGAGGACATGCAACGACTCGCCGCCTTCGTGAAGCGCGTTCAGGATAAACTGACCTCCATTCACGTCACGCTTGATTCCCACCACTTTGTCGATGTCGCACATCCGATTTTCTGGAGAGACGCTAACGGAAAGCAGCCTGACCCATTTACCATCATCTCGGCAGATGATGTGAGAAACGGCGTCTGGAAAACGAAGCGTCCGAGTTGGCAGAAACGGGGGCAGGCCTACGTCGAGGAACTTGAAAAGAATGGTCGCTATCCGCTGTGCATCTGGCCTCCACACTGTTTGATTGGAAGTCCGGGCACTCAAGTGATGCCGTGTTTTTTCGAAGCCCTGACTGAATGGTCGAAGACGAGTCTCAAGACTATCGGTTGGGTGACAAAAGGCTCGAATCCGCTGACGGAACACTATAGCGGCATTCAGGCTGACGTGCCTGACCCACGCGACCCAAGCACTCAAATCAACACAGGCCTCATCGACGTGCTGACGACGGCTGACGTGATTCTGATTGCGGGAGAAGCCAGTTCGCACTGTCTGGCGAACACGGTCAGGGACATTGCCAATAACTTCGGCGATGACAGCTATGTGCAAAAGCTGTGGCTGCTCGAAGACGCGGCCAGTCCGGTTCCGACTTTCGAGCAGTTTGCGGAGGACTTCGTGAAGGAAATGACGGGACGCGGCATGAAACTCACGAAGACGACGGAATGGATGAAATAGCGAGAGACCTGTACGAGATGCACGGGATATTACTAAGAGGAAAGGAGGAAACAATGCCTTCCAGCAAAGCTCTTCAGCAACACGGCTTGACCGTTTCGAACTTTGGCTTCTCGGCTGTCAATGTCAATGAGCTTGAAGCCACGGAATACACGCTTGTGACTATTGCCTGTGACGTGAGTTCCAGTGTCGCCAGTTTTGACAAGGACATGGAGAAGTGCCTGAAGGAGATTGTCGAGGCCTGCCGCAAATCGCCACGGGCCGATAACCTGATGCTTCGCCTGCTTGTATTCCACAGTAGTCTGGAAGAGATTCACGGGTTCAAGCCGCTTATGGATTGCAATTCGAGCGATTACACAGATTGTCTTCCCATCGGCGGCATGACGGCTCTCGTGGATGCAACGGTCAATGCCGTGGAAGCTCTGGACACCTATGGCAAAGACCTTGTGGAAAACGAGTATGACTGCAACGGAATTCTGGTAGTCATCACGGACGGCTGCGAAAACAATTCCACGAATACTGTGAATCAAGCGAAGAAGGCTGTTCAAAAGATTCTGAAACAAGAATCTCTCGAAAGCCTTGTCAGTATCCTCATTGGTGTCAATACGAAGGAAGCTGACATCGGAATCTATCTTGCCGATTACAAGGACAAGGTAGGGTTCACACAGTACGTGGACATCGAGAAGGCCGATGCCAAGACGCTGGCGAAGCTGGCAAAATTCATCAGCCAGTCGATTTCTTCGCAGTCCCAGGCTCTTGGGACGGGTGGGCCTTCTCAATCGCTCTCTTTCTGAGGATTTGAGATGCACAGCGACGTTTACTTTGCGACGGGCAAGATTCATTCGGCCTGTCAGGATTATGCGTTTGCAGCGGAGATAAAGGGACAGCCGTTCATTGTTCTTGCGGATGGCTGTTCCTCTTCTCCGCATACCGATGTGGGAGCGAGAATTCTTGCACATCGGCTTATTTCGGATTTGAGAAAAGGTGTTGTGAAAAATACTTCGCCAGACCAGCAGCAGCTTCTTTCCGTGGTGAGCAGCGGGCAATGTGTTGTGGAGATGCTGTCTCTTCCTCCTGCTTGCATGGATGCTACGCTTCTTTTCACGACATTTCTCAATGATGGAATTGCTCTTGCTCATGTTGTCGGGGATGGCGTAGTGGCGTCTCTGAAAAAATCAGGGGCTATTTACATGATGTCATTCGAGTGTCCGGCAGGTGCTCCCGAATACGTGAATTATCTGACGGATGCGAAGAGGCACGAAAAATTCTTGAGAGAGTTCGGTTCCAAGCGTATACTTCGTACTTCCATTTTGCAGCCGGACGGAGCAGTAGAAGTAATAGAAGAGCTTGCTTTTGAAGCAATGCTCTATAGCCGTTGTTTCACGATTCCCGACAGCAAAGTCTTGGCTCTCTTTTCAGACGGCATCAGAACATTTCATGGTTTGAAAACCGAGCAAGTAGTCCGAGAATTGATGGCTTTCAAGAATCTCAAAGGCAGTTTTGTCCAAAGGCGCATGAAACGATTTCTCAAGACCTGCGAAACAGAGCATGATGACGACGTGGCTATGGCAGCGATTTGCCTCGACTGAGGAAAAACAATGCGAGTTCAGGTCAATGGCAAGGCAATTGAGTTGACAAGGCGTGATTTCTTGGCGCAAGGCGGGGAAGGCGCGGTATATGTCAAGAATCGCAAGGCCTACAAAATCTACTCGGACACAAAGGCTGTCATACCCGAAGGGAAAGTTCAAGAGCTTTCCGTTCTCTCCGACTCGAAGATTATCCGGCCAGAAGCCCTTATCTATGAGAAGGGTAAAGCTGTCGGTTACGTGATGCGATACATTTCCAAGACTCACGCTCTCTGCCGTCTATTCACGCAAGCTTTCAGGTCGAGGAATGGCATGACTGCGGACATGTCGCTGCATCTGGTCAGAGACATGCAGAAGACGGTCGAGTTTATCCATAAGAACAGTATTCTCATTGTTGACCTGAACGAGATGAACTTTCTTGTCGATAAGAAGTTCAACGAGGTCTATTTCATCGACGTGGACAGTTATCAGACACCGCATTATCCAGCCACGGCAATTATGGAATCCATCCGAGACCGTCACGCCAGCCGTTTCAGCGAACTGACGGACTGGTTCTCATTCGCTGTCGTTAGCTTTCAAGTCCTGATTGGCATTCATCCGTACAAGGGAAAACACCCGAAACTGAAAGGGCTGGACGAGCGGATGCAGGCAAACGTGTCTGTTTTCAATAAGGGAGTGAAAATTCCTCATTGTTGTGTTCCTTTGACTGCGCTTCCTCCGCTTTATCGAAGCTGGTTTGAGGATGTGCTGGAGAAAGGAAAGCGAGAAGAGCCTCCATTCGACATCAGCAAGGCAATCGTGGTGAAGGTGGCTCTCAAGAAAATTGCAGGAAGCGACAATTTCACCATCGAGGAAATCGCTGAATGCGATTGGGACATTGATAGCTATTCTCAAAGTGCTTTCCTGCGTTCAGGTGGAGGAGTGCTTTACAAGAAGCGTTTCACGGACTGGAATCAGCCGAGCGCGATTTGCCGTTATGGAAATGCAAGAATAGCGGTAGGAACGGACGCCCATGACAAGCTGCTTCTTTTCAATCTTGGGATGCAGCAGCCTATCGACAATGGTGTGATTGAAGCGGATGCTTTCATGGTTTCGGATGGACGGCTATATTTGAAGTCTGGCGAACACTTGCTGGAGACCTGCTTTCACGGGCCGGAGATGAAGCCGATTGTTTCGACAAAGTTAGTTGGAAACGTATTAGAGCGGGCTACAAAGCTTTTTGAAGGTGTCGTGATTCAAGACCTGTTGGAGGCTTGGTACGCTTCGGTTTTTCCCGAAAGTGGTATCTGTATTCAGGTCAAGCTTGATACGCTGAAGGGATACAAAGTCATCGAGGCCAAATACGAAAAGGGCCTGCTTATGGTAGTCGGGACAAAGAAGGGAAAGTACGACCGTTTCATTTTCAGCATCCGAGAAGGTAAGATAGGACAGACGCGCAAGATTGAAGACGTTTCTTACAGCGGGTTGAATTTCACGGTGCTGGACAATGGCCTCTGTGCCTGCTTGACAGAGCAGACAGAGATGGAAGTTTTCGCGGTCAAGAATATCCTGAAGGTGAAGACGATTCAAGACCCTGTTCTACATGGCGGGATGAAGCTCACGAACGATGGCGGCAGAGTTCTGTTTGTTGACGGAAAGAAACTCTATAGCATGAGGATGAAATGATGAAAAGCATACTCGACAATGATTTGTATAAACTGACGATGCAACAAGCTGTCTGCCAAAATTATCCACGCGCTTGGGCGAAGTACGAGTTTGTCAACAGGGGAGGCACGAAGTTTCCAGAAGGGTTCTCCAAGGCTCTTTACTCAGCGATTTCTGAGATGACCACGATGAGTTTGAGCAAAGAGGAAAAGGAGTGGTTGCAAAACACCTGTCCTTTTCTGACTCCTGTCTATTTGGATTTCCTGAGAGGCTATCATTTTGACCCTGCGGAGGTTCAAGTATCGAATGAAGAAGGCAATCTGCGGGTGAAGATAATCGGCCCGTGGTATCGCACCATCCTATGGGAAGTTCCTTTGATGGCGGCGATTTCCGAGCTTTATTTCAGGTTGACAGGCCAAAAGGGTAATGACTCTCTATGGCGGCACAACCACAATATGGAAAAAGCTGCTGAACTCGAAGGCATGAATGCAAAGTTTGCCGATTTTGGAACTCGGCGTCGATACTCCTTCGAGAACCACGACAGGGTGGTCGAGGAGATGAAACGTTACGCCCCAAAGGGATTCATAGGCTCCAGCAATGTTTACTTGGCTAAGAAACACGGCGTCAAGCCCATAGGCACAATGGCTCACGAATGGATTATGGCTCACGCGGCCATGTATGGATTCGAAGAAGCTAACAGAGCGGCAATGGAACAGTGGCTCAATATCTATGGAGGCAGTTTGGGAATTGCCCTGACGGATACTTTTACAACGCTTGTTTTTTTGGAATCATTTGGCCCGAAGCTGGCAAGGCTTTTCGATGGAGTAAGGCAAGATAGTGGGGAACCTTTGAATTTTATTGACATGATGGAAAGGCATTATAAGGCACTTGGCATTCCGCTTAACTCCAAAACACTCATTTTCTCTGATGCCTTGAATGTGGACAGGGTGCGCACAATTCTGAAATACTGCGACCGAAAAGGAGCTAAGGCGTCGTTCGGGATAGGAACGAATTTGACGAACGATGTGGGCGTAGAGCCGCTGAATATCGTTATCAAGATGTTCAGTTTCATGCCTCAATGGAGGGATTGGACTCCGACCATAAAGCTGTCGGACGATAGGGGAAAGCACACTGGCGACGAAAAAATGTTGCAATTGTGTCAAGAAACTCTGAACTTAGCCTGAAGGGGGTATAATAATGAGCGACGAGAAGTGGTTGAAGGTAGCTGTCAGCGACCAAGCCAGAAACAATTTGAACGCTTTGAGGCACATGCTCGGAGGCATCAAGCAGCAGGAGGCCTTGGATAGAATCCTGCGTGGCGAAGAGGAAGCCATTGAGATGTTGAAGACGATTGCCGAAAAGAGCAGCAAGCTTATCGAGAATGACGGGAAATAGTAGCATGTGGTGGAAGAAGAAAAAGTTCTTGACCTCCAAGCGAATCTGCCAGAGATGCTACGAAGCGCATTGTCTCACGTGGTCAGAGGCAGATGAGCATTTTTGGGAGACAGACAAGGGCATCTATTGTCCTCATAATAAAATTGACCGGGACACTTATCAGAAGGTGAAAATGACATTGGAGCCACCGCCTAATTGCCCATACTTTTTGGAACACAAACTTGAAGGAGATACCCATGCCTGAACGCATCGAGAAGCCGGAAATTTGCTACAAGTTGACGACCAAGACAATGCGCACTCGTAACAATTGTCAATGGAAGCTTGGCATTTGGAAAGAAACTTCAGGCGCAGGCCCTCTCTGCACGAATGGTTGGCTCCATGCCTATACTGACCCGAATGTAGCCGTGCTTCTCAATCCCATTCATGCTCAGGTGAAAGAATCAAGACTCTTTCAGGCAGAAGGAATGGGTTTGAAGGAAATCGACTTCGGGAGAAAGGTTGGTTACACGAAATTGCGACTGGTCAAGGAGCTTTCCGTGCCTGAAGTTACTGCCGATTTTCTTCGCAAATATGCTGACAGGCTCATTGCGACATTTACGGAGAGCCTTAATTTCGAAAGACGTTCTCTGGAGAGAATGTTTGCAGACCACAAAGAAGGCAAACTATCTTTGGACAAACTACACTATGAGATAGCCAGAGTGTTCGAATGGTGGGTTCCCAAGGGAGTGCTTTGTGCTTAGCAAGCGTGTTTGCCAGAAGTGCCAGAAGGACATTTGGGGCTATTATGACGAGCTTTGCTGGAAACAACACAAAGTCATCTATTGTCCTGTGAAACTTCGGAAAAGCAATTATTCCGGCACTAAGATTTCTGGCGAACCTCCCAAATGGTGTCCTTTTGAGTTGGAGCATGTGTTAGATGCACAAGAGGTTTGATAAGGAGATTTGCAAACGATGTGTTCAAGAAAGAGAAGGCGAATGGACAGCTATTGACGATACAGCTTTTGAGTTTGGCATCATTCGTTGTCCTGTTGGCGAATGCCCTTATGACCTCGAACAAAAATTGAGTCAGGGGAGAAAAGAATGAAACTGCCGGTGATTAAGAGTATTTTTCAAGCGGAGGCATGGAGTGTCTATGCTGTGAAGAGAATCAACGATTATCGCAAAGAGCACGGTTCCGATGCCTGTGACAGCGAAACTGCCGAGAGGAAACAGAAGAAGCTTTCGGAAGAGAAGAAGCAGGAAATCCTTGAAGGTCTCAAAAAGCTCCAAAGCTGGCAGAAAAGGCTTGGCGAGATACTTTACGCTCATCCGCTGACTCGGCATCTGATGCACACGTGGATGGTCGATGTCAAGGGAGCAGGAGGGTTTGGTTTCAAGTCCGAAAGCAAGATGAAGGAAGCTCTTGAGGAGCTTGCGGATGGAAGAAAAGGCGATTTCATTTCTCGGCAGGGAGCTTTGCCAAAATCCATTCACGATGCCATAGTCAAGGCTGGCTTTCATATCACGGATGCAGGAGGAGGTTGTGGAGGCTGGCATATTGGCGTTCCGGGCAACGATACCGAGGCTGACCGATTCTGCGATTTCATGCACTGGAAGTTCAAGAAGGCCATAGAAGTCGGCATGATACGCATTCATAAGATGTTTTGGGGCTATCCGAGACTTTACAATCTGCGCAATGAGGGTGACTGTGAAAAATGGATTAAGAAACATGGCGACCCTGTGGAAGTGCTCAAGAAAGAAGGCTTCGAGATTGAGGAAGATGAAATTGCTGAGTAGACATATTTGCCGACGCTGCCAAGAGGAATATTGCAGGTATGTTGAGAGCATTCACGATGGAAGTTTAGTTGCGAACTGGCCCAAGGCAATAAGCATCTGGAGTCAATATATCGAGGATGAGTCAAGTGTTTTCTGCTTTCATTTGAGCAGAAGAGTAAAGGAGATTCCAAAAGAATGTCTGTACCGTCTGGAGCATTTGCTGGAGATGCAATGAAGCGCAATAATGAGATTTGCGATGCTCATTGCAAGAAGACAAATCCCGTGAAATGGAAATTTTGTCGGGATTGGGTTCTGATTGACATGAGAGTGGACAATCCGAGATTTGTTCCTCGGACTTGCCCCTTCTGGCTGGAACAGGTGATGGATGCTGAATCTCGAAGTATGTAGGCACTGCGAATACTGGAGACCGAAGTTGTCGTGGGAAAATGTGGAATGGGTTTGCGCACGGCTTTCAATGCCTTATGTGAGGAATCGTAGAAGTGATTGTCCTTCTAATTGCCCTTTCGAATTGGAGCACAAAATCAGTGTTGCAGAACAAAGAAGTCTCTAAAGAAATTGCGGAGTTCTATCACAAGCAGACCGACTTAGACCCGCAACAGACAAGAAAATGTCTGGCGGCGATTCAACAGGCATTGGATGTCTGGAAATTGTCGGTCGAACAGGTCAAGATTGAAAATCATCATAGCGGTGACTGGAACAAATATCGTAATCGCACCGAGCTTGAAAAGATGTCTATCTGTATTGGCGGGAGCTACAAGAAAAAGCGAAGGCTCTGGTTGGTTCCCAAGGTTATGCCAGTGCTCAAGGAATCGGAAGTCTGTAAAAAATGCACTGAATGGAAGGCTGAATATCACTGTACTCGTTGGCTGCATCGGTATCATTGCTCTTATCCTGAATGGTGTCCTTACGCTTTTGAGAAGCGCGTAGAATACGGCCATGCTGAAGAAAGAGATTTGTAAGCGATGTGTTGAGGGCGCGGGTTTGGAATGGTCGGAGATGACGGAACATTTCTTTACTCGGCAGTATGACCCTCTTATTGTCTGTCCTCCTTATTACACTACGAGAGACAGCAGGTATGGCAGGGTGAATAAGCCGCCGCCGAAACATTGTCATTTCTATCTGGAGCATGTTCTGGAGACTCAAATATGAAATACTATGTCGAAAGCGGAGAGTTGCAGGAAGTAGTCGATGCCGAGAATTCATTCGAAGCCGCGAAGAAAGCCCTGCTTCAGGCAAAAGAAGGGAGGAAAAGCTTGGCGGTGAGTCGGGTCTTCACCACCAGCGAACAGGGATTTCTTACCGACCCGAAAAAAGATGAGAGTTGGCGCATCGGGAGCATGGAGGGAGTCTTGGAATCATTGGGTTGCCGATTCATAGGAAACAACGATGCTGAATAAGCAGATTTGCATTCATTGTCACGAGACCTACATGAGGGAACAGTGCCTTATCGAACATAAGGTTTGTTCTCCTGATACTCATAAATGGAAGGAATATGACGAGGAACATTGGAAGGACGAGAAATGGCCGCATGTGGTTTGCTGGAGCGGTTCGACCAGCATCCATAAGCCGCCTCCTGAGTGGTGTCCTTTTCAATTGGAGCATTTGCTGAAAAATGCTGAGTAAGAAAGTCTGCATGTACTGTACCAATCACGCTGACCGCCAAAACTATCGTCCTTGGTTTGCGGGAGAAAAGGAACACAGGTACGATGAGACTTGGGAACATACTCGAAAGGTATGCTGTTTTCCTCGGCCTATTTCTCCGATGGAAAAAGCAGGCTGGTATTTTGCGAAGATTGACGAGCCGCCACCCAAGGATTGTCCCTATTTCTTGGAGCACATGATTGAGCAAGGTGCATAGCAAGAAAATCTGCAAGCTCTGCGAGTACGGGCCGAAGAACTATCCGAAGGATGACCCGTGGGAATGTCATCTCTTCATTTTTAATTTCGACAGGGAGAATCAAGGAGAAAGGCATTTAGACTGCCCTTACTGGCTTGAGCACAAAATGGAGATGAAGGATGTTAAACAGAAAAATCTGTAAGCGGTGTTACAATAAATACTCGCCAATGTTGTGGGGCACAAGCATGTATAATGCGTGGAAGAGAAATAATCTTGTGTATTGTCCTATGGAGCGAGATAAAACTAATGGTGAGCATTGGGCTTGGATTTCGACCAAAGAAAATCCTCCTACGGAATGCCCTTTTGCTCTTGAACATCAATTGGAAATGCAAGATGCCCAAAATCAGGATGAACCATGAAGTCTGCAAGAAGTGCAGGCATTATGGAGGGAAAGCGTATCAGAATCGCAAGGAGCATTACTGGTTCTGTCGAAATCCTTCTATCATAGGCCCATCATCAAGAGTGTATTCTCGGTTCACGAAACCTGAGTTTTGCGAATATGAATTTGAGCATGAGGTAACGGCGACATGAACAAAGATTGGATAATGGTCAACGAACAGGTCTGCAAGAAATGCGAGAGGCAGCATCAATGTTACAAGAAGCGCATTGAGAGAACTGTCCAGGTGGGTTCGACCGCCACGGTGCTTACTCACTATAACCCGTTCAACTCTACGTACTCGCCGCCACCACTGGATACGCGCTCACTGACAAGGCTGCTTGTGGCCCATGTCGTGCCCGAACATTGCCAGTATTTCTTCGAACATCAGGTCACGGAAGACCTTGCCAAGAAAGGAGTTATGGAAAGCGGAATGATTTTCGAGTAATTTTTTCAAAAAGGTTATCGAAATTCTCCGCGAATGCCGTATGATAGGTTAGTTGAAGGCATCTGCGAAAGCAGGTTAAAAACATGAATGAATTAGTCAAGAGCGAGATTAAAATAAAAAGCCACCCGAAGGCAAAGAAGGAGACGGTAGAACACTTGCCATCTGGAGAGCAGGTATTCTGCCGTCAACAGCATTTGACACAAGAGGCGGTTACGATTGTTCGTGAAGAGATTCCTGAAGATTGGTCATGGTTTGACAAGATTCCTCCAGACCTTTGCTTCTGCCGTTGTGGTTCCCAATATCACAGCCATGTCATTTTACATCGCAACAGAAAACAGTATATCAAAAAGCTGTTTTCAAGATTGGCTTGTCCAAATTGTGGAAGCCATGACAATCTTGAAGGCAGTTCGAACGGCAGTCTTTTTTTGATTCGACAAATGAGCGAGGAGGCTGGCAGTAAGGTGTGGAACAACACCATAATCGCTCATGGTGTTCTCAGAGACAAGCGAAAGAAATTCGAAGAAAAAGTTGCGGCAGCGGGGTTGGATTTGAAGAAGATAGCCAAAGAGTCTAACGACTTCATAGAGCAAAGAAGAAAAATCAAACGGAAAATCAGGCAGAAAATTGCCAAATTCAAAGAGCACTTGAATAAAGACGAGACGGCAAAAGCAAAAACTGCTGAGGTCAGATACAGCAAACTCAAACAATGGCTTTTTCAAAGAATCGAAGATGCCAGAAACGATTGGCACAGAGAATATGACGCTACAAGAACCAGTGATGTTTATACGAAGGCTTATATGCGGCAGCAAGGACAGCAGAAGCTTGATTTCTTATGTTCCAACACTTTCGAAGGCGTTATAAGAAGCCAGTATGGTCATTGGAAGACATACAATGCCCTTCGCAAAAGCGGTGACGAAAACGCAAAGCCTCCCTACAGGGAAAAAAAGTATTTCATGCTGAGTTGGGACAAAACGTGCATAACCTTTGAGAATGGTTGCATTCTCTTGAGAACGTCTCAGAATTGTCCAGTGCAACCAGCGTTTCCATGTTCTCATAGTCAAAGGGTTCAGTCTGTTACCATAACCTTTAACAGGCAGCTATGGTGCAACATATTGACACTCTCCTATAAGAAGGAAACACCAAAAAAGCCGCCAGGAGAAGGGATTGCAAGTATTGATATGGGGGAGCGTTATCTCTTTGCTATCTACGATGGAGAAACTGTGTTGCTTGTCGATGGAAAAAGTTTGCGCAACAAACGGCAATACCAAAATAAGGTGAAGGCAAAATCAGCCAAGAAACTGACCGTTGACCACAGGAAGCTTACCAAGAAGCAGAAGAGAAAGGGTTTCAAACCTCGCAGGAAAGATTCCAGACGGCGAGTAAAAGCATTGCAGGGCCAGCGACGGAGCTTGTATTCCGTGGATAACCAGATTGAAGACGAGGAGAGAAAAGCTGTTGCCACTGCACTGTCGCATCTCGTAGAAAGAAAGATAGGGACTGTGTTTATTGGTGCATTGTCTGGAATTCGAGACAGTCACATCAGCAAAAAAAGGGCTAAGAAAGAAGCAAGGCCAAGAGATTACAAAGGGTCTGTTCAAAACCAGCGAATGAATCAGTTTCCAGCGGGCAAGCTGACGCAGATGCTAAGAATAAAATGCAACGAGCATGGTATTGTGCTCAATGTTGTCGAAGAGTCTTATACTTCGAAAACATGCCCAAAGTGTGGTACGATAAACAATCCAGGGAAAAATAACTACGTCTGTAAGAAATGCAAACATTCTGGACATCGTGATGCAGTGGGAGCGATAAACATTATGGTGAGAGGGATTGGCAAACACGGTTCGCTCCATCCGATTATTCAAGGTAGAAAGTTCAACCCTCAAAGAAAGTGCTACGCTTTCTGAAGGGGAAAATGTGAAGTAGCTGTATCGCTCTTTGACAATTGAATAAAGAGCCTGTGCAGGCTAAAAGCAGCTACCGGATAGATACCTGTATATCTGGTCAGCAGAGTGGCGAAACAATCACGCCGCCAAATGCGGGTAACGCCGCATTCTGGTAAAGGCCATGACAGCTTACAGGGCTGTCTCTGTATTTCATGTTTCTTTGGATTCATGGAATGCAGATGGCTCGTGTCCGTTTGGTAGATGGAATTGGTTGTTTAGCTGAGAGTCTGACTCTTGGTGATTCTGTCTTTTGGACTGAACGTGACAATTATAAAACTCTACATGCGCAGGTCAGGGACGGACTTCGGACACTATACGTTGTGGGCAATTTTGTTCTTTCGTACAGGATTTTGGTGTCTGTCCCACGTATGCAGGGATGGATTGCATCTCATTGACAATGTTTCCAACCATGACTACGTCTGTCCCACGTATGCAGGGATGGATTGGCAAAGGTCATCGGCGAACGCGCCAGCGAGGAGTCTGTCCCACGTATGCAGGGATGGATTGCCAAGTGTTTCTCGAACTCGCTTCCGTGCGAGTCTGTCCCACGTATGCAGGGATGGATTGAGCTACGGAGGCCAAAGAGATGCCTACGGATTCGTCTGTCCCACGTATGCAGGGATGGATTGAGCTACGGAGGCCAAAGAGATGCCTACGGATTCGTCTGTCCCACGTATGCAGGGATGGATTGGGCCTCCGCTGTATCGGCGTGGTGCCCGACTCGTCTGTCCCACGTATGCAGGGATGGATTGCAAAGTCAGATAGCATAAATATCATATTCATAGTCTGTCCCACGTATGCAGGGATGGATTGCACGGGCTTACCACGGCCCACCCATGAGCATAGTCTGTCCCACGTATGCAGGGATGGATTGGCGACGGAAGAAACACTCGTGGGCCTATCACGTTCGTTTGTCCCACGTATGCAGGGATGGATTGGCGACGGAAGAAACACTCGTGGGCCTATCACGTTCGTTTGTCCCACGTATGCAGGGATGGACTGACGCTTACAGCTTAGGCTACGGTTTTATTGTTGAGGATGTCTGGCACTTGGAGCCTGAACATGCTAAACAAAAACGTCTGTAACAAATGTTGGAAAAGAAAGACAGGTCGGTCGATGTCGAGGATATGCAGGCCTTGTTATTTTCCCGCCAATGTTGTTTCTCCAAGTCTTTCTACGCTTTGGAAAAACCATAATCTGACGCTGTGTGTCGAGCTATATGAACCCAAGAAGAAGGCTGCGTCTTTTCTCCTGTCAACAATGGGAGAGCCGCCTGAAAAATGTCCCTTCCGTCTCGAACACGCTTTGGGAACGCAATAAATGCTCAGTAGAAAAGTCTGCAAAGCCTGTAGATATTTCGCACCCAACAAGCTCATTCAAAAGAACTTTTCATGGGTATGGACTGGTGAGCTTCCATGCTCTTTGAAACAGTATGAAGCAAAGATAAAGGAATTGCCACCAGAAGACTGCCCTCTCAAACTGGAACACACGCTGGCATTGACTGGCTTTGTGGAAAAAGCCAAGATGCTTTTTGCTGCTTGGCTACAGCCTGTCGTTACAAGCATCGGTATTGGACTTTTCGCTTCTCTCATCTTGCTGCTCATCCTGGTTGACATGATGCAGAGCTACGATGACAAGAAAGAAAAGTGCGAGAAAGTCAGTCAGCAGGAAACGGTGAAATTCCTCAGAAGAGAGGTTCATCGTCTGAAGGAAAAGCTCAAAAATGCTGAACAAGAAAATCTGCAAACGATGTATTCGAGAAACAGGGAAAGCGTGGACTCACCACATGAGTTTGGAGTGGAATGGAGATGAATCCATTGACGGTCACGACCCCGCTATGTCTCATGTTCATTGTCTCAAACAACCTCCGCTCCATAATAATGTCGCTCTGGTGAATCGACCTCCTCCTCCTTGGTGTCCCTATTTTCTCGAACATCAAATGGAGGCTGAAAGATGCTGAGCAAGGAAGTCTGTAAACAATGCTATGACCGTGTGCCAAATATTCAATGGCATTGGAAGGCACTCCATGAAGGAGACTGGAAAAAAGGATGGGTTTGGTGCTTTCACGATTTCAAGGCTACGGCCAGCGCAGTCTACGTTCGTGAAGACCCTCCTGAAGATTGCCCTTTTACTCTTGAACACAAAATGGCGACTCAGGACTTGGAGCCTCGAAATGCACCCTGATACCAAATGGATGATTCAGGAAAACCTGTCCCTTAGCTCCGAAGAGAAGCTTTTTGGACAATTGGAATTTTGGAGTCAAGTAGCCATCAAGGAAGAAAAGGCCCGTGACATGATTTCGCTTGACTTCTCCAAGGAAGTTGTGGAATTGATAAAGGAAGAATGCGACAAAAGAGGAGGAGTTATAGCACTTGCCGAAAAAGTGAGGAAACCAAAACCATCATGGTGGAAGAAGTTCTGGAAGCGCAGAGGAGATAGAAAATGACCGCAAAAACCCTGTCCGTGGGCCAAAATGTCTTCATCCTTGACGGTGCCAGCATCCGTGAGGCCCAAGTGGTCTCCAGTGACGCCAAAACCGTCTGTGTGCTGCAACAGAGTCGTATCAGGTTCTTCGAAAGGAAATATGTCTTCTTGACCGAAAAAGCCGCTGAAAAAGCCCAAGAAGGCGTCTATAATAGGTATAATAGGGAGTTGAAGCGAGTTGCCAAACAGTTGCGGGAAGAACAGGACGAGCGGCCTGTAAGAGTGTGATGAATTGAAAATGGAAATCTGTAAACGCTGCATTGCCGATTACGCTGTGGAACAACTGCGTCAGTATCCTGCGGTTCGTAAGGTCTCATGGAATTCAAGAGATGAGGAAGCATGGAAAAACATCCATCGAGTTTATTGCTATCCCCTCCGTCTCATTATTGATACTCTTAAGGGGCCTCCTGAACAATGTCCTTTCCATCTGGAACATGTGATGAAGTAACATATCTTGGAGAAAACCAATGTCTAAAACGCCCTGGAGATGTATCCACGACAAATGCGGAAAACTTGCCTATTATATCACCGATGTAAATTGGTGGGATGAGAAAAAAGGCATTGGAGGAACGGTCTCAAACCCCACAGCAATTCCTGAAGGCTCTGTCATTTCTTTCAACCCGACCGCCTATCGAGAATATCCAGACAAACCAGCACCAAAAATGAAAGAATGCCCCTGCTATTCCTGTGGCGAACTCATTCCCATGTATCCCGATAAAGGCGTTATCACCGTGGAATGGGACGAGCCGGACTGGTATGGCTATTTCTGTGATGTCCTGAAACATAGAGCTTGGGTTGCCGCCGATGCAGTCCATGACCTCGTTCTCCTGACCATGCGCAAACAGTTCGCGAAGATGCCGGAATCGTTGAAGGAGAAATTCGAAGCAGTCAAGGAAGTAGAAAGAACAATGATTATGCACTCGAAGGTTTTCAAGCACAAAGGCTACATCGAGCATGATGAGAGAAAGAATGCTGAATAGGGAAATCTGTCAAGGATGCCAGCACTTTCGGAATATCTATACCGACCTTCACCACAAGGCCATAAACTCCGAATGCTGGCACTGTTCGCATCCGGCAAACTGGCATCGTCCGGCTGTGGATGCGATGTCCATGAGATTGACAGAGAAAGACTACGTTCCTGAGTATTGCCCCTTCTATCTGGAACATTGCTTGAAGGCTCAAAAATGCTGAACAAGAAAATCTGCAAGCAATGCCGGAACAAGTGGGGAATGGTATGGCAGTGGGACGACAGGGATGAAAAACTGTGGGAACAGAAACTTGTCGATTGTCCACATCAGGATAGCGAGTATCGAATCAGTAGGATGGGTAAGCCGCCTGCAAACTGTCAATACTTTCTGGAGCATGAAATCAGTGTTGAACAAGAAAATCTGCCAGAAATGCTATGAAGCAAACGGCGAGACATGGAGTGACTATCAAGACCAGTTATGGGAAGGCAAGATGTCTTGGACGGGAATATCAATCGGTCGGAGAGTATCGTGCCCTTTTCATATCTTTGCGTCTGCCGATAGCAAAATTCCCATCGGCAAGGTAAGCCAGAATGTCGAGAAACCCAATTACAACCGCTGTCCCTATCATCTGGAACACGAGTTGGAAAATGCTGAGTAAGGAATTCTGCAAATAGTGTCTTAAGGAACATGGCTCTAACTGGACGGTGAGCCTCGAATGGTGCTGGACAAAAGCAGGCATGATTCATTGTCCGCATAGAAGCTTGCAAAAAGAAGTCAAGGCCTGCGGCCATCCGATTGATTCGATTCCTGAAGACTGTTACTATGCCCTTGAACAGGTGCTGATTCGCAATGCTGAGCAAAAAGGTCTGTAGAAATTGCGCGGAAACCCATCTCCTGCTGAATGAACGCAGGAAGGAATGGAATGGATACGATGAAATACGATGGGAGAAAGGATACGTCATCTGTGGTTTTTGTGAGCCGATGATACACAGTGCGGCGAATCGAATGCCTATTGATATTCCGCTCATGGCAATCAGTTCCGTGTGCCCTTATTTTCTGGAGCATGTGATGGAGGCTCAAAATGCTGAGCATGAAAATTTGCCAGAAATGCTGGCAAAGCCTGAATAAGACATACTGGCCGTCAGAGAAGAAATCCGAGTCCCGATGGAATTGTTCTCTATGGGTGACGAGATTCGAATATGACCCGATGAATCTAAGCACGAGGTCAAAACCGCCCAAGGATTGCCCTTATGCCTTAGAACACCAACTGGAAACTCAAAAGTGTTGAGTAAGAAAATCTGTAAACAATGCGAGTGGCGTAGAACTTCAAACAAGTATTTTCCCTACTTGCTAAAATGGCCGAAAGGAAAGTGGTTCTGTATGTGGTCGGGCTATTATCTGGAAGTTAAGAGTAAACTGATTCCCGATTGTATCTATGCCCTCGAACATTTGATGGAGAATCAAACAGCAAATGATGAACAAGAAAATCTGCAAGCAATGCGGAAGGTTTAATCAATATTACCGCCAAAGAAAAGCTTGGTCTTGTAGCGTTCCTGATGGAGGAGCTTGGATGATTTTTACGCATAGCGACGTTCCGTATTTTTGCCCGTTCTACCTCGAACACCAACTGGAAACTCAAAAGTGTTGAACAAGCGGCTCTGTAAACGCTGTTGGCAGGAAGCCATCCGTAATTCTGCACTCTGGAAGGATTATGTCCGAGGACTGAAATGGATGGAAAAAGCCATGTGGGATGATGATACTGAAATTGCCTGCGTGGTGCAGGGACAAGACCCGAATCTTTCACCCTTTCGTATTCCGGTGGATTCATCGCCGCCGAAACATTGCCCGTTCTACCTCGAACACCTGATGGAAAACAAAAATGCCCGCTGAAGTATGCACTGTGCTCGACCCGAAATACTGGCTGGCCTACAAGCCAACTTCATGGTGGCAGCGTTGGCTGTACGAAAGAGAACTGGAAAAGAATGGAGGCGATTGGGATTTCAGCAATTATGAGCCTCTCGAAAAGTGGGATAGAAACCTGTGCTTCCAATGCTATCGAAAACAGAACCCTCCCGACATCTGGCAGTCAGAATTGATTCGGAACAAAAGGATTCGCATGATGCCTTGCTGCGTAACCAATTCGCACATACCCGTTAGAAACGGCCCTCCAGACGAGTGCCCTTTCCATCTTGAGCATTATCTGAAAACCCAAGGAGAACAAAAACATGTCCCCTTGTGTCAATGAAAACTGCCGAAAAGACCCTCTGAATTCCCTGAAGGCCGTTATCGTCAACATCGACGGCGATATGGCCTGCTGCCCTGAATGCAGAGATGAGTACGAAAAACAGAAGCAATACTTTTTTGACCATATTGTGCATGATGAAGCCAAATGCGAAAAATGGTTGAAAGGAGAAATCTGACACATGGATGACGAACTCAACAACATCGTGCATGGACTCGGTTCTGTCCCCCTGCCAGCCCTTATCGAAGAAATCAAAAAACGCTTCGATGTGGCTATTTTTTATGGCATCGCCCGCACACGGTCGAAAGAAGGCAACTTCGCCATCGACCTTAAAGGCGAACCGTGGCAAGTCAGAGGACTGATTGCCGAATTGCAGGACTATATCCGCAGAAATACTCCCACAATGCCCGAACTATCCGAGGATGATGAGGAAGATGATGAGGACTGAAGGAAAACGACAATGAAAATCAAAACTGTTATTGTCAAAAAAGACGAGCACCCGCTCTTCAGCATAGAAACAGGCGAACTTGTCGAGAAAGGATTCACAGGACAGCATTCAAAATGCCTGCTCTATCCTATCTCGCCCGAACAATTGGAACGGACGGCAAAAATGCTCCGAAATGCTCAAGAATACGATATGAACTTCGTCTTCTTTGTCAATCCCTCTAAAAATTCCATCGGTGCCGGTTATACAGAAACAAAAAATGCCCAATAGAAAAATCTGCGGCAAATGCTGGTATGAGTATAATAGACTGGTGGGAATGAGCGGCTTCTATGGCCTGCTTGGAAATCGGTGGAATTGTTCCCGACGATGGGAAAGTCCTACCAGTAGTGAGCAACCTGAACTCTGGCTCACGGAAAAAGATAAACCACCTGAGCAATGCCCGTTTTACCTGGAACACGTGCTGGAAGTGCAAAATGCTGAGTAAGGAGATTTGCAGACGCTGTTGGCAGAAAAATCGCTCTCATCATTTGATAGAGATTAAAAAATGCAGCTTTGAATATCTATGGACACGCGATTTGTTGTTGTGGATTATTCCGAGGCGGGGTGAGAAGTGGTCTTGTAAGAAATCAGAAGATGCCCCGATGCAGTGCCCGTTCTACCTTGAGCACATGATGGAAACGTTCGAAGGGAATGTGAAATGAACTGCCGATTCTGTGGGGTTGAATTGCAGGAGCCTGAAGAGCTTGAAGAGGAAATCTGTAAACACTGTATGTTCAAATGCGAAAAATGCGGGAGCAGAGATTACACGGATTCCGACATGGGAAACAGATACAAAGGCCCTCTTACTTACTGCCCTGCTTGCAATCATTGGACAGACCAATGGAAAGCTTATGAAAGGGCTAACAAATGATTCTCTTCAAAAAACAAACGTATGATGAATACATGGACTCCGAAATCATTGAACTCTGTGACGCCATGAACTGCCTGTGGGGAATCCGAACGATAGATTCATGCTCAGGACACGGCAAAAACCCTCTCACGATTTTCTTCGAAGTCCGTGACCCCGTTGGCATCTTTTTCCTGACCCGCTGCGTGGATAAAAGATACTTCAAGTACGGCGGCTCTTGGTCAATCACGCTCTCTGTCGGAGACCAAAAAGGCGAAGACGGCTATCTGCCAACAACCTATCTCCTGCAAAATACGACCTGCGGAAAACAAGCCTGCAAGGAAGCGAATGCCCTGATTGCCAATATCGTCCACCACCTGAATCACAAAAACTTCCTCAAAGGCTATTCCATCGACCTCAGCAGATTCGATGTGGAAGGCGAAGAGCTTGGAGATGACTGGTGGGAGAAAATAAAGGGGCTGGAGTATGCTGACCTGCGGGAGATGCAAAAATGCTGAGCAAAAAAGTCTGTCAACGATGTTACCGAACTACGGGCTTCATTCATTTTAAGAAATATAGGAATTGGACGGAAATGGACGAGAAACACTGGAAGCAAGGGCATCTATTTTGTGTGCTTGCGCTAAGAAAGGAATTCGAGGCAACCAAGGCGAACTTGTCTATTGAGAATGACCCTCCTCTCTATTGCCCTTTTCATCTGGAACACATGATGGAGACCCCAAATGCCCAAATGTGAACACCCTTGTGTCGTCTGCGGAAAATCCACCTTTATGGAAAACTACATGGTTCACAATAAGGTCTGGTTCAAGGAAGCCGGACTGAGAAAAGGCCATTGCCACCTGAAATGCCTCGAAAAACTGCTGAAAAGAAAACTGACTCCCAAAGACTTCTACCGACGACTGCCCGTCAATCACCAGTTCTTCTTCGGACTCAAAATGGCAAAAAGAGAGAAAATACCCAACAATGCTAAACAAAAAAATCTGCCAAAAGTGTAAAATGACATGGGATGAGTTCGATGAAGAATGCTGGACTCTCAATGCCGTCTACTGCCCCCTCCACTATGGAAAACCCCGCCCCGCTTCCATGAACGATAACCGTTATATCCCTGACCATTGCTATTTCGCACTGGAACAGACTATAGAGACCCAAAATGACTGAAAACAGCCTCAACCCCCTTATCTGCCTCAAATGCCTCTGTACGCGCCCTACAGATAAAAAAACATGGACTGAGAAGAACAAAGCCTTCTTCATGGAAAACTGGCATGTTTACAAAAAAGTCTTCTGCGAGAAAAACGGCAGCAATGTCAATGTCACTCAACCAGCACCCCCCTGCTGCCCCTTCCATCTGGAACATAACCTCAGCGATAAAGAAGATAAACCCGAAAACCAATGGAGATTGCTCCAAAAAGTCTTCGAGAAAGAAAGAAACCCGTAACCCATGCCGAATAAAGAACTCTGTAAACGATGTACTGTGGAATTCGGTTATAAATGGCGTCCCGATGACGATGAAAAATGGGATAAATTCCAAGTCTTCGCCTGCGTTGTCGAAGAAAGATATATGAAAACAGAAACCGACCCTCCTCCCTCATGCCCCTACTATTTGGAACATCTGCTGCAATTTCATTAAGTTCATTAAGTAACGAGGGAGGAGAAGATATAGAATGCTCAAGGAAGAGGAAAGAATAAATGATTCATAGAACCATCTGCAACCAATGCCAATGGAACCTCCTCAGTAAACATAAAGAGAAAAGAAACTACCCCAAGTTCTATATCCCATGCAATGTAGTACACCCCGAAGCCCAATCCAGACCCGTCTACCTCTCCTCCGAAAGCAATCCCCCCTCCACCTGCCCCTTCTACCTCGAACATCACCTGCAATCCCAAGAAAAAGAGAAAAGTGGATAGCGTCGTACCAAAGGAGCCAGATAAAAGAACAGGAAGTAAGAAAAGTGGGCAGCGTCGTACCAAAGGATAACCTGCCCCCTGCCTCATGTCCCATGTCAGCACACCTAATCCCAATCCCCCTCTCCCCCCTCATAAACAAAGCCACTTTTATCGGTAGGAAGTTCGTTTTTCTACGAAAGAACCCGTGGAGTGTGTACGTTTAAGCCTCTAATTAAGGTTTGGAAAAAAGTAACGTATGTACTTTTTCGATAATAGAGTGACTTCTCTACCGATAATTTGAGGCCGAGGGAGGGGTTTGGAAAGGTCTTCCCTAAGTACAAAAAGCCAGCCAAACGCGACAGAAAAAATCCTCACGCGCCAAAAAGAAATTTAGTCAGAGCAAAAAAGTTGCCCCGTGGAAAGAGCACGGGGCAAAGAGGGAGGAAGAGGGGAGGAATTTACTCGGCGGCGGCTTTAGCTTCGGCCTTGCAGTAGTTGAAGCCGTAATATCCCCAACAGGAATCCACGACTTCTTCTTCTGTGTTTCCGCAGGAGTCGCAGGTTTCTTTCGTGGAGATTGTGTAGCCGTAGATGTCGCCGCAGAAGTAGCGGTCGTAGGTTTCGATTTCAGCCGCGAGGATTTCAGCGGTTTTCTCACGGAGCTTTTTCGTGAGGAGTTTCTTGCCGAAGTTTTTCAGGATGGTTTCACGGTCGGCGTAGATGATTCCGCGCATGCCGGAGTCGAATTCCGCATGACCTTGGGGGAGCAGGCCGTGGAAGGAAGCGGTGCGGAGCCGAGTGCCGGAATGGATATAGGCATAGACGGGGAGCCACACCACGTCTTTGCGTTCGGTGATTTCGCGGATTTCTTCGGGTGTGACTTGTTCGTCGCCGAGAACATAGCGAGACGACGTATAGAGGATGGTGCCGAGATTATCGTCGTCACGGGGGGAAGTGGGGTTTTCGTCTTGGAAGATGCGAACGATTTTGTTTCCGACTTCGAAGGTTTCGATGGTGTCCATTGATTTCTCCTTTCGTTTCTGTTTCGTTTCCACTATTCTATACGGTTTGCGCGAAAAAAATCAATACTCAAAATCTAAAAATCGCAAAAAAGTTTTGGGTGTTCCAGAAAGGCAGGAGACGGCGTAAAGGGGTTTAACAGAATGCCCTGCGAGATTTTTTCTGAAACGATTATCGGCAGGAATTTCGTTTTTCTATGAAAAAATTATCGGTAGGAATTTCGTTTTTCTATGAAAAATAAGTGCTTGAAAATTACGAGGATTCCGTATAGAAGGGTGGAAAGGAAAGAGAGATGAGCAAAGTCAGAAAACACCATGATGAGCGGGATGACGAGATGGCTCGGAAGTTCATGGTTGCGGCTCGGTTGAAGGAATACCAGCCGCACAAGCCGATGGGCAAGGGGCAGGTGAAGGACAAGCAGAGAATCAAGGCGAACGAGAGCATGATAGAGCGGAAAATCTATCTGAGGAACGTGATAGGATGAGCGGACACGAGTTTTGCCGGATATTGCTCAGGGAGACGATGAAGACGGTTCGGAAGCACGTCTCTTCTGAGGAAATTAAGAAGGCTTGGGCATACAAGACGGGTTTTGGCGATTTCGAGTTTCACGGGCCTGAGGATTTTTACGCTTACAGTCTGCATGGTGCTGACTGTCTGTGGTCGGCCAAGGCTGAGGGTTGGCAGAAGTATTTGGAATCGAAAGGAGTGGAGGAATGAGCAAGGTGGATTACGATGTAGTCGGGCCTGAGTTGTATAGTGCGTTGAAGGCCATTCTTGATTGTGAGCTTGTCGAGTGTGGAGAGCACGGAGACGGCCCTTGTTGCGTATTGTGTGGTGGGTTGCAGACGTATCGGCGTGGTGCTCATGGGATTTATCTTGACATTGACCACGATTCTGATTGCCCGATACACGCTGCCAAGGCTGCTGTTGCCAAGGTTGATGAAGTCAAGGCGAAGTCTGAGTAACAGCGAAGCACAATTCGCTGGAAATCCCCTGTAAGTGTCTGAAACATAGGCATTTATGAGGGGATTTTTTTTGATTTTTCTTCAAAAGCTTCAAAAAACGCAAAAAAACGCTTAAAAAGTGCTTTTTTTCTTCTATAGGGCCTGAAAACGGCTTTTTTCTTAAAAGTACGGTTTTTGGGTGTGTTTTGGGAGAAAAGTTGCAGGAAATGGAGTTTGATGGCATTTTGGACTGATTGAAGCGAAAACGGGACGAAAGGCTGGATTGGGCTGATTTGGGGAAATTGGGCAGGAATGCGGATTTTGCTTGAAAACGGGCATTTTCGGGGTATAATGAAAGTGGAGGTTTGGGACGATATTGGGACGAAAGGGCAGAAAGTGGAGTTTTTGATTGCACAGGAGCCGGTGGTAAAAGAGGGTGACGGGCCGTTGGTGGTCAAGCTGGCGGCTCCGAGTCCACCGAAGCGCAAGGATGCTTGGTTGGCGAAGATTGTGGGCGAGGATGCGGCTTACACATTCAGGAGGGAGTTCATAAAGAAGAGCGATTCGGAGGTTGCTGAGCATTTTTATCATGTTTTCAAGGGTTTGAAGGATGGAGTTTACGAAGCGCACACGGAATTGAGGTCGGGGAAGAACAAGCGGACGTTTTTTGAAATCAGGAAGGGCGAAGTGGATTGGATGGAGTTCGAGAGGGAGAAGGTTTTGGACATCATAAGGGGCGGTGAGAGGACAGAGGAGGAGAAAGAAGAGGTTGACGAGGCTGAGGAGCGGCATTTTAGGGAGTACATACGGTTGCAGGAGCAGAGTGAGTTTGTTGGGTTGCCGTCTTTGGTGGGGAGTGAGCGTCAAGTCAGGTGGGGAGAGAAAATCAGGCATGACCATATTGAACGGCTGGCGATAAACGGGCAATTGACGGATTCGGTGTTGCGTTATTTGTGGCGTTATGATGCTGCGGACTGGTGGATTTCGCGCAAGCGTTACGACGAGTTCATTGACAAGGTGCATGGGGACATTGTGCGCGAGAGTGGGGAGTTGGACAAGGAAAATGCAGAGTTGGGGATGAAGAAAGGCGGTTTGGAGGATGCGTTGAAGGCGGTGCGGGAGTTGAAGCATGGTTTTGACGCGGGTGTTTTGTCGATGAAGGATTATCAGTCGGGTTTGGAAATTATTGGCGATTTATTGAAAAAGTTCAAGACTGGTGGATTTGATGACAAGTCGGATTTTGATGACGAGTCGGATTCTGAGGTTTTGAAAAAAGTAGAGAAGTTAAGAGACGAGAGGAAGAAAAGGGTACATGATGAAGAGGATGGCATGATTTACGATTATTGCGACGATGACCCGCCTTTCTGATTTCGGCACATCTTTTTAGGCATATCCTGTAGACCCCTGTAGAAGGCATCGAGAGGCTGTTTCGAGGCGGTTTAGGTTTCGGGTGGAAAAATCTCAGGGGGCATTCTGTTAAGCCGTTTTTGACTCAAAACTGGATTTTTGCGCGAGTAGTGAAACTACCCAAAAAAGTACCTGTCCCCAATTTTGCCGAAAAATCTCATGGCGCATTTTGTTGGGAATTCTTGCATTTCGGGTTTTTCTGGATTTTCAGGCATTTCTTGCATTTCGGGCATTTTGGCATTTTTGGTGAATTTTGAGTTTGAGAGGAATCGGCATTTTTTGGCTCCATTCAAAAATGGAATTTTTCGCGGGAGCGTGATTCAGGTCGAAAAGTGGATTTTTGCTGATTTTGGCTTGTAAAGCCATGATGTTCAAAAGTCCCTATTCAGAAGTGGAAAGTCATAAGTCACGAAGTTTGCTGCATTCCAAAAAGTGCCCTTATATTGCATCGAGAGTAGGCTTTCGAGGCATTCTGAGGGGGTCTCGGAAAAGAAAGACACCATAATATATTTTATCGGACTATAGTTTTTTCCCTTGTTTTTTGAGAAATCTATAAAAGAGTTCGGGTCTGGAAGTTTTGAGGCGATGACAATTGACACAGAGAGTCCAAAGATTTGTGACATCATTATTGTTTTTATCGTTATCTTTGTGGTCAACGTCGAGTTGGCAAGGGTCAAGTGCGATGAATCCGCAGGCTTGACAACAGTCTGCCTTCACAGCCCGATAAGGTTCCATTGTTATTTTATGGCATGTTTTGCAATAGCTGTAGAGTTCTTCTCGTCCATAGCGTTTGCCTTTATAGAATTCATCTGGAGGCAGATACCGGCGGCATTTTGCGCATCTTTTTAGGTCGTTTTTTCTTTGTAGCCTTTTCCCTTTTCCATGTTTGGCATATTCGGCTATTCTGTGAGGGTCAGTAGCACAGGTCTTGCAGTATCCCACATAGCCGCTTCTGACAGAATTTCGTTTGTGAAAATGGCTTAGCGGTTTTTCTTGATGACACCACTTGCAGGTCAAGGTTTTCATTGTGATTATCCTTTCTTTGCTAACAGTCTGTGTATGTATAAGGGGAATATAAAAGAATTATGTAACGTTATTGAACGTTGATTCAAAGTCACTGATTGAAAATTATCCATTTCTATGCAGTAGTTTTTCTACTGTAAAAATTCTACCGAAAATGGGAAGAAAGTGGCAGTCAAAAATTGATGGGTCAGTCAGAAATTGACTGTCAAAAATTGATGGGTCGAAAACTGGATTTTTCTCATGGCGCATTCTGTTAGGGAAAATCGGCTTGTTTCTCTTTTTGGCGAAAAACGCAGGATGGGTCGTTTTTCAGAAATTGACTTAACAGAATCTTTTTTGCTGTTAGGAGCAAAAGCGAGTAACAGAATGCCCTGTGAGATTTTTTGATTTGGGCGCGGGTCGCAGGAGACGGCGGCTCCATGCGTTCTAAGGCATCAAGACGGACAGTTTTGTAACTATTTGTAATGGAGGGTTGAAATGGCTGGAATCACTCACAACAGAACGGTTACAAGCGGTTACAAAATTCAGGTAAATTATCGGTGGCAGGACATTTTTTCTTTCAAAAAGTTTGCTGGATTTTTTCGCGAAATCCGTATAGAATAGTGCAAGGAGACAGGCACTATGGAAAGCAGACTCAAAGCCGCTTACCAATTCGCTTCCGAGGCCCATGAGGGCCAGAAGCGAAAGGATACCGGCGACGATTATTTCACGCATCCGATTCGGGTTTCCGCAGCGGTTTGCGCTTATGCTGGTTCGACCGTGGACATGGCTGTGGCAGCTATGCTTCACGATGTTCTGGAAGACACAAAGGTGACGTTAGAGCAGTTGGAGGAGAGGTTTGGCACGGAGGTCGCTAATCTCTGTGTGCAGTTGACGAATCCTTCAGTGAATCTTTCGCCGCATGATGGAACACGGGCCAAGCGCAAGGAAATGGACAGGGAGTATTTGGCGACGGTTTCCCGCGAAGCCAAGATAATCAAGCTGTTCGACCGCATCGACAACGTGATAGATATACGCAAGGTTGACCCGAAGCGCATGGATTGGGCCTTGATGTATCTGGAGGAGTCGTGGCTGCTGGCTGAAGTGCTCAAGGATGCGGACGAGAAGCTCTATCGGACGCTTCTGGAGACGATTGACGGGACAGCGGAATTCCTGTTCTGCACCAGCGACAGGGACAAGCTGGCAGAGTTGAAGGAACGGCATAAAGAAATCCGAAGAAATCTGGAAAAAGAGTGCTGAAAATTTCCGAGGGTTCCGTATAGAAGGGAAAGCGGAAACAAGCGGAGAACATGAAAATGGACATTAAGGCAATTGTTGAAAAAGTCGCTCCGGTACTGGAAAAGGTACTTGGGGCCGATTCATTTGTGGAGGCGTCTTTCGATGACCCGCGCATCGAGCCTATCAAAGAGCATTTGATGGTGGCGCGGGTCAAGTCGCGTCTGGTGAAAGACCACAATCTCGTCCTGCATATCAAGATGGAGGAAGAGGTTGTGGGCATCCAGCGTTTCGGGGTCGAGGAGCGCGAGGCCAAGAAAGAGGAGCCGAAGGAAGAGCAGAAGGCCAAGGCCAAGCCGAAGGCCAAGAGCAAGCCCATTGACCGCAGCAAGCACCAAATCTACGTCCCCAAGGTTTGCGAGAAAATCGAGCAGGTCGTTCTGGACGTGAATCCCAAGAACGTTATGATTTACGGGCCTACGGGCTGCGGCAAAACCCTGCTGGTGACGCATCTGGCGAAGAAGCACAATGCGGAGTTGTTCCGCTTCCAGTGCCGTCCTGATTCCGATTCCCGTCTATTCTTTGGTGACAAGACTGTGGAAGTGGACGAGAAGACCGGACAGAATTTCATTAAGTTCATTAAGGGCCTTGTGGTCAAGGCTATGCAGCATGGGATTGACGAGAAGGGCAACGAGACCGAGAAGTTCGGCTGGCTGCTTTTGGACGAGGTTGGTGTGCTTCCGGCGCAGGTGTTTGTGAGCTTGAACAGCGTTCTGGAGACGTTCAACGACCGTCGAGAGATTATCATCGAGGAGACGGGCGAGAGAATCAAGAGTCACAGCAAGTTTCGGATTTTCGCAACGGCGAACACACAGTTGCGCGGCCAGACTTCGCTGGCAATGGCCGGTTACATGGCGCAGACCGAAGCGGCTGATGCTTCCACGATTGACCGTTTCGGCGCATGGTTCCGGTTCGGCTATTCGAAGCTGGCCGAGCTTCATATCTGCATGGAGAAGCTCGGTGACGACAAGTTGGTCGATTGCCTGTTGAAGTTTCGTGATGGCGTTCGTGACGGAATCAAGCAGAACACCTTGCACACGCCGTTTTCCACGAGAGACCTTGTGGAAATCTGTGACCATTATCGCATCTATGGGAACATGGCTGACGCGCTCTATTACTCTGTGTTCACGCGCCTGCCGGACGAAGAGGTTCCGAAGTACAATGAGTTGGCGACGGTGGCGTTCGGGCTGGACAGGGGCAAGAGCGTGGTGCAGCAATGCGAAGACGATGACATGGATTACATGTAAAGGAGTCGTGTTCTCCGCAATAGGGAAGGGAGGAATGTCCCGCCTCCCTTCCCGCCCTTCGGGGTTTGAAAGGAAAGACCGATGAAGAGCAAGTTGGACAAAGCGATTGAAATGACGGAGCATGAGCTTCAGAAGATGCCTAACGAGCAGCGCAAGCATATTGAAGTGTTGCTTCAGGCGGCGAAGCTGCTTCCGACATTTGTGGAAGATTTGAGGAGTCGGGATGTTGGTGAAAGATGGGCGCAGCTTATGGATTTGACCCGTGAACGGACTCCAGAGGAAGTGAGCAATGATTGACCTTCAGGAAGTCAAACAAGGTGGCGTTTTCAAGTTTGTGCGCATTGACGGCATGTATCGTTTTGTGCCGCCTGAAGGCTGTCACGCCGATGCAGTTAAGGAAGGCGAGAAAGCGGAGTCGGCGGGTTTGATTGGGATTCGGGATGACTTCTGGAAGTTTCTGGATACGTGGTCGATTAGCCTGAGGGTGGGCACGAGCATTTGGGATGTTGATGGCCTGACGAGGCTGCTGGAAAGACCGCATCAGAGCCGATACTGATTCCTCTTGTAGGGGGAAGACCAATGTAAAACTTAAATCTTTTGGATAATATTGAGGAACGATTTTCGAATTGTGTATAATAGGGTAGGAGACTCGAAAGTCTTTTGCCCTATTTCTATTATGACCGAAGAAAGCAATCGTTATCTTGTTTACGCCTTGAAGCATCATTACGTCCATGCGGATGCTCCGAAGAAGTTGGGCGGTTACAAGATTCGGGGATGGGTCGATGAGATTTACCGAGACGTTATCAACCGGCATATCGAGATTCAGGTTGGCAAGAACAAGTACGTTTTCGAGGAGCCGAACAGGATTGTGGAAGTGGACGGCGACGTGCTTTTCGTCTACGGTGGTGATAACGTTCGGGACGATGACGAGAGTTTGCTGAGAGAGTTTCGTGAAGTGACCATACGTGGCGGCGGGTTTGACCGCGCCATGAAAAACTTGGAGCGCGGCTCCATTCTCCTTGTGCATTTCGAGGTTGCCCATGACCGCAAGAGACCTAAAACGAGACAGAAACCGGGGAGGCCTAAAAAGCGCGGCGTTAAAAAAGGGAGCACTCGAAAAAATAAAGCAACCAAGCGAAAAGCAGTACCAAAGCGCAAAGCAGCTACGAAGAAACTACGAAATCACACCGCAGGGAATTCGAAGAAAAAGGCCAAGTGTGGGTCGAAACGAAAAGTGTCCATGCGGAAGTGTTGATGAGAAGGGCAAGAGAAAAAAGTATAAGCATTGTTGCGGGAGGACGGAAACATGAAACGTATCTGGATTACATTCCATCACAATCATTCCGAGTTTTACGGACAGGTCGAGGAGGAGCAGTTTCACTTGATTGGGCAGCGGCCCTTGGAGTTCCACAACGTTTTTCTCTTGAGGCAGTTTCCGCAGAAGTCAAATGTATCGGGCGCGGACGGTCGGCAGATGCAGGGGATGGGTTTGGGGTTCTCGCCGTTCGAGAGTCCGCTGGAGTCGAAAGTGGAAAAGCCCGTTACGTTCAACACTTCTCAATTTCTCTGCTGGAGCAAAGTCGAATCGCGAACGATTATCGAGACTTTGGCCCAAGCCTTGCTGACCGCCAAGCAGACTCGAACCGGCAAAAACCCGCCAAAAGCCGAAACCCGCTAAATCGCCGTTCTGCGCGGTTTGTTTAACAGAATGCCCTGCGAGATTTTTCAAAGCAGGGCATTTTCATGCCTGAGAATTATCGGTGGCAGGTCATTTTTTCTTTGAAAAAGTTTGCCGAGAATTTCCGAGCAATCCGTATAGAAGGTTGAAAGGATAGAACGATGTGTCGCTATAGTCCCGATAATCCCAAAAACCACTATGCTTGTCTGGATTGCCGAATCACGTTCAAGAAGCATGGCGGCGAGTATCCTTGTCCCAAGTGCGGCAAGATAATGGTCGCCTTGGGCAGGGATTTCAAGGCACCGCGCAAACAGAACAAAGCGCAGTGGGATAAGGTGCGCAAGCTGTTTGAAGCGGGTTTCGATTTTGATTCCTGCGGATGCGACGGCCCTGGTTATCGTCCGAAGTATCGGGCTGACGTGAAGCGGTTTCTGAAAGAGTCTCAAGAGGATGGCTACAGGTTTATACGTCCTGTTCAGAGTCATCGGCGAACGAAGAAATATCAATGGTAATATTGACAGGGTGTGGGGAAGTCTGGCCTAACCCGCTTGGTTTGGAACCAAGAGAACGCTGGTTCGAATCCAGCCGCCCTGACCAATTGAAAGGAGAGATGACATGAAGATGGAATGCAGCGAGTGTGGTGCCGTCATGGAAGTCGGGAAGGATGTTGTGTCGGTTCTTTGCAGTCTTTGCACCTGCCACGTGAAGGGCATTGCGGCTCCTTCGATGACGACTCCCAAACGGGCCGATGGGAGCTATCCTGTCCCCGTGGGCAAGGTGGTCGATGTTGCAAAGCCGGTTGAGGAGGAGAAGCCGAAACGCAAGCGGCAAAAGCGTGAGTCGAATCCCACGTATCGGGTGGTGATTCAGAAGAGTTCACAAAAGCCGAAGCGCGGAAAGAAGTCGATTTACGGCGCGATGATTCTGAGCTATCTCAGGGAACACCAGACGGCTGAGTTCAACGAGTTGCTGGCCCTGTACGAGCAGAAGAAGAACGGCAGCGGCAACGGTCGGCAGTTGATGAATTTCCGCGCTCTGATGTACTCGATGGAAAAGAGCGGCAAAGTTCAAGTGGTGGCATAGAAAGGAAGTGTATCATGGGCAGAATGTATGAAGCCGGAATCGCTGAAGCGGTGGGAGAGGGTTACATTGACCGAGAGCAGGGGTTGCGCCTGCATCTGAGCGCGAATTTTTATCCTCCGCATCCGAGCTACGTGATTGACAGCACGGTGGAAGGGTTCAAGAAGTATTGGGCTGGAGAAATCAGTCTGGACGAGCTTCGAGAAGCCTGCTATCTGCGTGATACGGCAGGCCTCTACAAGTATTTCCACTGCTTCCTGCGTGAGGAAGACGGTGGTTTGATGGAAGACTGAGTGCATTCCCGTTCGTTCTCCTTTCACGTGTCCCCGACTGCAATGGTCGGGGACTTTTTTTCAGTTCTTAGAAAATAAGTGCTGAAATTCTACGAGCAATCCGTATAGAAGAGTGGATAGGAAACTATGACAGAAAAGGAGAACGCTATGGGTTACGAGGATGCACCTGCAACGCGAATGCTGGCGACTCATTGCATCATTTGTGGCAGGCCGCTGGTGGACGCAACGAGTGTGGAAGTAGGCATGGGGCCTGAGTGCAGGGGCTACGCTCCTGACAGCGGCCCTGAGCATGAGAAGGCCAACAAGCTGGTGTTCGAAGCGGCTCTGGCTGCACAGGCTGGACGCATCGAGGACGTGCTGGCTGCTGCTGACGAAATCGAGAAGGCGGGCTACGCGAAGCTGGCCGAGAAGGTGCGTAGGCGGTTCAAGAAGGGCGCGGCCAAGGCCCGTCGCAATCCTGACATCGAAATCGTCGTGGATGGTGACACGCTGCTTGTCAAAACCCCTTATCGCAGAAAGGGTTCTGACGAGTTCGTGCAGGCGTGGCGCGACATCCCCGGTCGGCGTTACGACCGCAATTCCAATCGCAACCGTATTCCCGTGACTGAGAAGGCCGCGCTGTGGGCATTGCTGCGGAAGTTCTTCGCAGGCAAGTACGGTATCGGCCCAAAGGGTGTCTTCCGCGTGGAGACCCCTGAGGCTGCGTCTGAGGCCTCTGAGGAGGCTTCCGAGGCGAAATCCGAGTCCAAGCCTGCGGCTCCCAAGAAACGCTCTTTACACGCGCTTCTGGCTGAGCGTGGGCATGAGCACGTGGGTTGCACGGAGTTCGAGATTTGGGTGGAGTCCGAGCATGACGTGTGGGTGTGGGGATTCGGAACGTATCCGCGCTGGTCGGTGTTGGCTGGACAGGACATGCAGAAGCGCATCGAGGGTTTCGATTCTCTGGAAGAGGCCAAGGCGGTTTATCCGATGCTGCCTGTGGTTGATGGCAAGCCGATGAGGGTGGCGGCTTCGTCCGATGTGGCTCCTGACTGGTTCGACCCGATGGCTGCTGGCGAAGAGTGGTAAAGCGTTTTCCGTTGTTCTCCTTTCATGCGCCCGACTCTTGTGAGTCGGGCTTTTTTTATGGTGTAACACTGTAACGGTGTAACAGGCGAAACTGGCGAAAACCCCGTTCTGCGCGGTTTGTTTAACAGAATGACCAGTGAGATTTTTCGCTTAGAAACCATTTCGAGAAATTCAGAAAAATAGTGCTGAGAATTTTCGAGGCTTCCGTATAGAAGAGTGAAAGGAGAAACGAAATGAAACCGAGCAGGTGTCCCAAGTGCGGCAAGCGAAAGAGCAGGGATGCAATCCTGTGCAGAAAGTGTTTTGACAAAGCCATGTCGAACAAGAACCATGACTGGCGCGGCTTGTGGGCCGAGTTCAACAAAGCCACTGAAGAGCGTTGGGTGACGTGGCGATTCCAGCGCGGGAGAATCAAGAAGCTGGTGGAAAAGAAGTACCGGCGCAAAATTAACTGGCTCAAAGTCTGGCGCGAGTTCAACGACTGGTACAGGCAAGAAGCATGGTACAGCGGTTGGACGGCTCAGAAGAACAAAATCCGGCGCATCATAATCAGGCACGTTGAAGGTTGGTAAGGGAACAGAGAACGCGAAAGGAGAGAAGTTTATGACAATCACAGAGCGAAAAGTGGTTGAAATGCTGAGGGAAAACACAGGGGTTGCCATGTGCGATTCCGGTGGGACTCCGAAGTACGACAAGGACGGGAAGTACATCGGCAGCGAGTACGGCTACGGGCGAAGCTACGAGCGGAACCGTGGTCGGAAATTCAAGGATGAGCCTGCTGCGGTGCTTGAGGGCGGCTACGGCGAAATCAGTGTGACCCGAAACGTTTTCCACTTCATCGTGGAAAATGCCACGTATGACGCCAAAGAGACGAAGCGGTTCAATCGGTGGGCCAAGCGCGTGGACAAAAACAATCACAAGGGCTGGCTTGAATTGATGGAAGCCTATCCCTACTGGCTGAGGGATGACAGGGGCCATGAGGTCGGCGGTCTGTACGGGGATGGCGAACCCTGCACGGTCAACACCTACAATGGTGAGTGCATCCTGAGCCAGACGCTTCAGTTCGTCCTGTTCACTATCGACGGGGAACAGAAAGTCCTGCTTCAGGTGCATGGCGGTTGTGACGTGCGCGGCGGTTACACGGCTCCGAAGATTTTCAGCATCGAGGACTGTTTCCTGAATTATAACGATTCCGTCATCGTCTGCGAACGCCATGACCCACACAAGGGAGAGGGTGTGCTGCCGGGCATGAAAGAGGCCGTCGAGGAGCAGTATGAGCGGCATGAGTGGCGAACGGATGACGGGTATCATTGGTATCCTGATGGCATCTGCGGCAAGAACCACAAGCAGCTTGAGACTTACGAAATCCTGAAAGAGGAGGAGGAAGAGCAGGTCGCCGAGCGCGGGAAAGACAGAAAGATTCACGTGGACGAGGACGGCAATGCTTACTGTCCTCTGTGCGGCAACAAGCTGAAAGTGTTCTGAGTTTTTCTTTTGACGTTCCTTTCGATGACCCCTGTCCTGAGAAGACAGGGGTTTTTTATTGGGCATACGTTTTTCTGTCATGGGCAAACTGGCGAAAACCCCATTTTGCGCGGTTGGTTTAACAGAATAGCGGGTGAGAAAAATCAAGTGCAGGTTGAAGTCGTCTTATAGCGTTATACTTCGAAATGCTCAAAATCGCTCATAAACTATATGGAAATTATCGGTAGGAAGTCATTTTTTCTTTGAAAAATCTGTTGAGATTTTCCGAGATTGCCGTATAGAAGGTTGAAAGGAGAAACGGATATGAAGCTTTCAGAAATCGACAAGGTTGTGGAAGTTCCTTCGGATAAGGATGACAAAGGCCCTTACCGAATCGAGTTCGCGCCTGAGCCGTTTCTGGTGCTGGTGGCCGGACAGAAGGCTGAGAGCGCAATGGCGAAGTTCGACCACGCCAACATCGTCGCCAAGATGAACCACGTTCATAGCTTCAAGCATTACCGCAGAGGCGGCTCGAAGTTCTGGACGGAGAAAGCGGGCGTGGATTTCTACTTCGCCATTCCCAAGGACAGAATCGAGCTTGTCATGGAGCGTGGCTACAGCTACGTCAAGGTTCTCATCGGCGGGAAGAAATTCTCCTTGAACGTGAGCGGCGGCGGCGGGAAGACGTGGACGGATTACGTGGGGACTATTTGCCACGTTTCGGTCGGACATTCCCGCAGTGACCTGAAGGTGCTGGCCGAGAATGCTTACTCTCCCAAGGAATGTTGGGAGAAGGGAATCCGGTTCGATTTGAAGAAGCCGGACGAGCATGAGGAGCGGCGGTTCCGCTATCTGGTGGCGAAGAAGAGCCTTCCGAAGGTGCTGGAGCAGGGCAGCAAGGTCGTGCTCTACAACTGCACGTACCACGGCAAGAAAGAGGGTGTGACGGTCGAAGAGCGCATGGGTTACGTGCGCAAGCGGCAGGCTTACCGCTGCAAGGACGAGTACGGTTACGGGGTTCGGGTGAAGTTCTCCCAAATCGACTGGCTGAAGACGGCTGAGGTCAACGGAATCGAAATCACGGTGCCCGAAGCGTTCAACCGCGTGGGCGTGTTCAAGGAAAGAGAGAAGTGATTTTTCAGAAAAAGAGTGCTCAAAAACTACGAGCATTCCGTATAGAAGGGTAAAGGAGAAAAGAACAATGCACGTTGAAAAGTCATTCACGAAGGCGGCTGTAGTTCTCATGCTGGTCGAGGAGTATGCAAAGACGTTTGCGCCCTACTGTGAGTTTGATTGGGTTACGGAACACGCTATCGGACGACGGCACATGACGGCTGCCCAACTGAGCGACCTGCGTGGCGGTATCTACAACCGCCAGAAAGGGAGCCGAGGCAAGAAGTATCAAAGTGAGACTTCTACAGCCGATAGGGTGGCGGCAATGACCGACACCAGCAGGGCGACCATCATGCGAGACGCTCAGTTCAATGCAGCCGTGTCCAAGCTCTCAAGGAATCACAAGATGTCCCGTCAGAGGGAGTTCTTTGCATCGACACGTTCTACAACTGTCGGGAGAACGGTTACGCCTTCCGGCTGCGGTATCCTGACGCCAAGCAGAGCTTCTATCGGACGGTATTTGTCTGCGAGAACCGAAACTCCGATGCTATTACACTGACTCCTTCCAACTGCATGGATTGGGGAAGCGTGAGTGACAAGCAATACTTCGAGCATCGGGAGCATCTTGGCTCCGAAGAGTACGCGAAGGCGGCTGAGCGGGTGCTGGAGCTTCTCACGAGCGGCAAGAAGGAAATCCGCATGAAGTTCGAGGACGAGCGCAAGCTGTTCGAAAAGCCGAAGCCGACGCCGAAATCCAGCAAGCCCAAGAAGGTGTCCAAGAAAGAGCTTGACATGGCTCTTCAGGGTTACAAATCAACGCTATCAAGGATTACCGGCAGCGCACGAAAGAAGGCTTGATAGCTTCCAAGAATGCCATCGAAGCAGCTATGGAAAAAGCTGAGTCCAAACGCAAGTCCAAGAAGTAGTCCTCCGTTCCTCTCCTCTCCACGTGCCCCTGTCTGAAAAGGCAGGGGCTTTTTTTATGGTGTAACACTGTAACGGTGTAACAGGCAAACTCGCCGATTTCCCATTCTGCGCGGTTGGTTTAACAGAATGCCCTGCGAGATTTTTTGCTCTGGAAAGATTTCGAGAAATTCAGAAAAATAGTGCTGAATTTTTTCGAGGCTTCCGTATAGAAGGGTGAAAGGAGAACAGGACAATGAAAGAAGCGCATTACGAATGGGGACGAAAGCAAGGCCTGACCGATGAGGAGATTGAGAAGGACTGGCAGGCTTTCGAGGCTGATTACGAAGCATGGGAAGAGAAGCGCAAGGCAAGCTGACGGCTCACGGCAGGCAGGCCGATTGTGGACACGGCCCTAAGCAACCGCGCATTGCCGGAAAGAGCCAAAAGGAGAAACGAGCAATGGCTAACATGAGCTACTGTCAATTCGAGAACACGGCTGGAGACCTTCAGGACTGTTACGACAACATGGACGAGAAGGTCGAGGGCAGCGAAGCTAAGGCCCGTGAACGCCTGATTAAGCTGTGTGTTGACATTGCCTGTGACTACGGGCATGAAGTCGGGCGCGAGTGCGAGGAAGTTTAGTAGTCGGGTGCTGCAACTGGTAGACAGGTCTGGCTAAGAACCAGATGACTAAGGGTTCGAATCCCTTCCCGACTACCAGAATTGACAATCAAATATGGGTTGTGCTCCCCACGGCAGACTGTAAATCTGTTGCCCGTTATCAATAAGTGGGGTGGTTGGGCGACGAGGTTCGATTCCTTCACAACCCACCATTAACAGGAGAACAAAGCAGATGGCTCCCCGATTCCAACATGATTGCGTAAACTGCATTTACCTGGGCCAGTTCAAGGAGTTTGACTTGTACTTTCATCAAGCTCCTGTTGGCAGGCCCACGGTGCTTGCCCGATATGGCGACGAGGGCCATGAGTACAAGAGCGGCCTGTCCTTTGGCAGGCCACAAGAGAATGGAAGCGTTCTGATTGAAGAGCTTGGAGTCGCGTACCAGAGGGCTTTCGACATCGGCTTTCTGAGAGGAGACGAACGAGACTGAGATTTTCTGGATTTTTAGTGCTTGATTTTTTCGAGCTTGCCGTATAGAAGAGTGGAAAGGAAAACCAGATGAGACGTTACCTGTATATCTTCGAGAGCGGCGACATGAGAACCGCCGCTGACGTGCCCACGGATGAAGACCTGCAATGCGTGGCTGCTGGAATCCTGACAGTCATCGACATGCAGGATGGGACTCAGGTGGACGGCGGTGGGCACTGGACGATGCTGGAAGAGGCCGGAACGGAAACGAATCCTGAGACCGGCAGCGAGTATCACACTTATTGACAATTGAAAAAGGACAGAGTGGAGGGACGCTTTCTGTGACCGCTTCCTTGACAGGTTGAGAACGTTCTGAGCAAAGCTGAGTCGTCCTGGGTCAATGCGTCAAGGGCATTGGACGGCGAAGTCGCTCTGTCCTGAAAGGTTTGACAATTGAGGCGGCATGTTCGGCACGGCTGAAGGGACGCTTTCAGAATCGGTGTGTGGACTTTGGCCGGATACATCGGAATACTGGCACGTGACAGAATGCCGGTGTAAGGGTTCGATTCCCTCTTGCCGCGAACCATTTTTCTGAAAAAGTTTGCTGAATTTCTACGAGCAATCCGTAAAGAAGGATGAAAGGTCAAACGACATTGATAATGAAACCTATGTAGAGCCAAGAGGAGGATAGAACAATGGGCAAGTGAAAAGGCGACGGCCTCAAAACGCAAAGCGGCCCACGTGAGCGGCCAACTTTTATAGTGAAAAACCCACGGCCCCTGATACGACGAAATCAGGGGCCTTCTTTTTTTTTGCGACTCTTAGATTTTTAGTGCTGAATTTTTACGAGGATTCCGTATAGAAGAGTGGACGAGAAAAGAGAATCACGAACCAAGAAAGGAGAACAGCAATGAAGACTTACACGCTTACAGAGGAACAGGTTGACCGCCTGACGGTGACTTGCGCTTGCAAGCTTCGGGACAAGGCGCGGAAGACGGGCAATCAGGCTTACGATAAGGCGGCTGACGCCGTGCTGAATATGATTCCCCATCACGTCAAGAAGCTGGCGGCTGAGTAACCACGAAAGGAGAACAGAATCATGGCGCATTTCTACGGAATCGTGAGAGGACAGGCCAAGACCGAGGGCACTCGGCGCGGCTCCCCGAACTCCGGCATCGGCACGGTTGCCGCAAGCTGGAACGGTGCTGTCTCTGTGGAACTCTACGTCAACGAGAACGGCGAGGACTGCGCCTCTGTGCGCCTGACGCCCTTGGCATGGCAAGGGCGTTTCCAAGATGCTCTATCGCGGCCCCGTCAATCCCAAGGAAGAGAAGCCCGAAGGTGAGAAGGTGGGCTTCGAGAAGACAAGCTAACCCCACAATCCATCCTGTGTCCAGCCCCTGCCCTGAGAAAGCAGGGGTTTCTTTTTTGTCCTGTTTCGCCAGAAACAGAACTCGCGAAAATCCTATTCAGGGCGGTCGGTTTAACAAAATGGCCCCTGAGAAATTTCGCGCAAACCAAGCTCTGAAACTTTTTTGAAATTCTTAGAAAAAGAGTGCTTGAAATTTACGAGCATTCCGTATAAAAGGGTGAAAGGAAAAGAGCCATGAAGCTGAGAGACTTGAGAGCGGCAATCAAAGGACTGAGCGGTGACTTGGAATGCAAAAAGGAGAATGAGCAATGAATGAACGGAAAGAGACGACAGACAAGAAGGAATGGAAAAAGGTGCTGGCCCGGTTCAAGAAGCTGGACTCCCGGTACGCGCTGCGTAAGCTGTATGACGGTTTCGCCGTCTTTCTGGAAATCGGAGACCGTTCCATCGACATTGCCGAAAACATGCCGGTAAGGGATGGCTACTGGCGTAATGCGCCTTTCTACACGTATGTCAAGCCTCCGTTCATCTACAAGGTCAACAAGCTGCGCAAGAAGTTTGTGAAGAAGGTGGCGCGTGACCTGACGGATGCTGACATTGCCAAGCTGCACAAGTGGGTTATGGAAGCGGCTGAGATTGTGGAAAGCTGCCTGCAAGACGAGAAAGAAAAAGAGCAGTGCGAGAAGCAGTTTGAGGAACGGATGGGAAAGGACTTCGAGGGCGTCAAAGGTGCCCAGGTTCGAGGCGATACGACCGAACTTGCGCTGTCCGATGGCTCCTCCATGTACGTCAGCAAGGGATACAGCGACGATAGGTATAATGTGCAGTACAACCTCTCGGACTTGACGAAAGAGCAGGTGTTGAAGCTGCGAGATTTTTTGGAAAAAGAGTGCTGAAAATTTACGAGGATTCCGTATAGAAGGGCATGAAAGGACAAAGGACAATGGCAACTGCAACCCGACAGAGAAACGAGTGCGGAACCCAAGCCATGCTGAACATCGAGGCCGTCTTCACGAAGGGCAATATCTACAGTCCCGACTTCGTCCGTAAACAGCAAGTGGCTTTCCTGCATTCGCTTCTTCAGGGCAAAAGAAAGCGAGTGAAAGAATGAGAGAACTGACCATCAAAGAATCGAAAGTCCTCGGAACCATTACCTACTGGACAATCCATCAAGGAACCTACGAATTCAAAGAGGTTCTCAAAACCCTCCACAAACACGACCTCTCTGAAGACCTCATCATCGAACCCTCTGCCAAGAAAGCGTTTACGCGCTCCTGCAAGAGCTTCGTCAAGGGTCACACGGACAAGTTTGACCGGAAGATTGTGGATGACCAGCGGGCCACGGTGGTGGGTATCGTCCATGAGGCCAAGGACAGCGCACATGAAACCCTTCAGTATCAGCACGAGACCACAGCCAAGCTGTTCAAAGCTTCAGGCAGTGTCAAAGTCAACGGCGCGGACAGTGACGAATTCATGGAGCAGTACGAACACTTTACCGGCCATATCACGCATGAAGACCTTCAGAGGATGCTGCGCAGGCTGGTTGCCCGGTCGCACGGCCTCTCGCTCAGGGAGACGGGCGGCATCTACTTCATTCCCGAAAAGTCTGTCGAGGCCATGAACAAGGCCGACGCCGTGCTGAAGGAACTCCATGCGGGGCAGGTCTATCTCCTGCGGGTGCCCAAGGGAAAGGAAGAGCAGAAAGTCACCTGGGAGCGCGTGACAGGCCACATCGAGGAGACCATCAAGGACGTGCTCACGAAGGTTGCGAACATCGAAAAGAAAGCGGCTTGCCTCTCACATCACGAAGACCGCCTGAAAGAAGCCAAAAAGATGCTCGACTACTACGCGGAACTCACGGAATCCGAGGCCATGCTGGAAGAGCTTCGGGAACAGATTTCCACGGTCGCGAACGACATTGCAGGCAAGGCGGCTGAATTCCAGAGAAAGACGGAAGCCAAGGAAGCTGAAAAAGCCGCCGAGAGAGCAGAGAAGAAAAAGGCGAGAGAAGCGAAGAGAGCCGAAAAGAAGGCAGCCAAGGCAGCGGCAAAGGCAGCCAAGAAACGCAAGAGCAGAAAGGCAAGCTGACATGAGGCGCAGGCGAGTCAACTGGTTGCAGGTCAAGGGAGACAGGGAATACGCCTCTGTTGCCTCTCGCGACGGGCGCATTCTCGAAGAATTCAAAGGCGTCAAGGATGGTAAGACCGCCTTCGAAAGAGCGTGTGAGTGGGCAAAAGAAAATGAAAGGCATTGAGTATATGCCTGCTCTTACTGACTTTTTGCGCTGGCTTTGGAAAAGGCAAAACGGTTTGTGTTACTACACGAATCGTCAGATGGAGTTGGCTGGTTATCATCAAATGAAACCGAATGCGGTCACTATCGACCGTGTAGACCCTAAAAAGGGCTATGTTGCCGGTAACATCGTTTTGTGCTGCTCTATTGTGAATAGGGCGAAACAGGATATGGATTACCAACAATTCATTGATTTCTGCCAAGAAATTCTGGACGAAAGCTAAGGCAGAGAAAGGCAGGTGTCCCATCGGTTACACACATTACTGGAATTCTGGAAGCTGTGATACGGAGAAAGACAAGGAAGGCTACACGAAAGCCCTGGCGATTATCCGGGACATCGTGAAGCGGTACGACAAAATCCTCAGGTGGGATGAAGACAAGCCTCGCAAGAGAGCCGAAGTGAATGAGGAAAACGTTCGCTTCAACGGCATCGGAGACAACGGCCACGAAACGTTCCTGTTCAAAATCGGCGAGGAATTCGAATTCTGCAAGACCGCTCGAAAGCCCTACGACATCGCCGTGTGCGAGTGCCTTCTGGTGCTCAAGGCCCACATGCCGAACCTCGAAATCAAGTCAGACGGCTTCTCAGGCTACCTGAACGACCAGCAAAACAAGGTCATACTGGACGAGTCTTGGGATGAGGCTATCGAGAACGTGCGGGAACTCTACGGCATCCACTTTCATGCCTTTATCGAGAATGAGCGGCCTCCCTACTGCGATATGAACGTCGCTTTCGAAGGCATCGAGGAACCCGAAAAGAAGTCCTGATTTCCCCTCTCCTCTTCACCGTATTTGGGAGTAGCAAAACTACTCCCAAATTTTTTTTGGAATTTTTAGAAAAAAACTTGACTTCCTACCGATAAAAGAGTATAATATGTCAGAAAGGGTCATTGTGTAGAAATGGTTTATGGACTTATGAACAAACAAGCGATTGAGAAACGATTGAACAGGCGAGGCGTAATAGCGGTGCATGTAGGCCCCACAGGAAGGGTGCGCGAACTGACCCGCAAAGACCTCTCCAAGGAACCGCCCAAGCGTGGGAACCTGTATACGCGCCTTGTAGGGGGGAAGAGCATTATCTGCCTGTAGCATCTGCTGGTTTTCTTTCTGTGCTAACGGGTCTCTTCGGAGACCCGTTTTTTTTTGGCCTTTTCCGAACTCGCCGATTTCCCCTTCTGCGCGGCATTCTTAACAGAATGCCCTGTGAGAAGTTTTCTGAGAGTTTTTCTTGCCTTCCCTTGCTTTCCCGTGTATAATAATGGTGCTATGGATACGGCCAGAGACGTTTTCAATTCCCGCATGAAAGACCTTCAAAAAAGGCTTACCGAGAACGAGGTTTACCAAGGCCAAATCAATGAGAATACCAAGGCTATAGAGGCTTTTATCGAGGCTCTTGAAATCGGCCAAGAGGCTTTGCAATTCCTTGAGGATGTAGCGAATGCGCGAAGAGGCGAAATGAAGTCCAAGATTGAAATCGTGATTACCGAGGCCCTTCAACTCATCTACGGCCCCTCCTATCGCATGGAATTGACCTATAGTATCAAGAACAATCGCTCTTGGATGGATGTCGAGGTTGTGAAACGAACTCCCCACGGCGAAATCAGGCGCACTATGGACGGTTTTGGAGGCGGTGTCAGTGACACTATCTCCGTGCCCCTGCGCCTATTGGTTTTGATTGGCTCCAAACAGACCGATAAGGTGGCTGTGCTCGACGAGGCCTATAAACATGTTGATTTGGAACGCATCGAGGCTGTAGCGGATTTCCTGAAAGAGGTTTCAGAGAAGCTTGGGCTTCAAACTCTCCTATTCTCCCACCATGAAGCAATGGAATCGAGAGCCGATAGGGTTTTTGAGCTTCAAGATGTTTCTGGAACCACCAAGGTCGCGAAAATCGTATAGGCGATTTTTGAGATTTTTCACATTCAACCTGTCCCTCTTCCGTCAAGGCTCCCCCAAAGGCACTTTTCGTTAAGCAACATCGTTAAGCAAAAATAGGACAGCTATGATTCTGAAAAAAAAGTCCCTCCGTAAAATTTGCCCATAGTGTATAGCTCAAATAATTCAAAATTGGTTTTGTCGAAAAACAAAAAAGGCCAAGAAAAGTTACCACAAAGAAGGCCCATAAAGATGCTGGACTATGAAATCTGTCTGAAGTGCAAGTCGTTTGATTACACGCCTTTGCCAGTAACTTGGGAATGCAGAAAAAAGCTTGTCCGTTACATGACGGTGGATTCGGAGGTTCCTGAGTGGTGTCCGTTCCATTTAGAGCACAAGCTGAAAACTTTTGAGAATTTCTGTGGAAAATCTCCGCAGAATCCGTATAAATAGTTCGGAACAAGGATAATGCTGAGCAAGAAGGTCTGTAAACGGTGCTGGATGAAGTTCTTCCAACGCGAAGATTTGGAGACGCTGAGGCATTTTATGTATGATGAAGGCAGGATATTGTGTCCGACTCGCGCCAGAAGGATGATTGATGCCAGAGCTTGCCAGTTGAATGTCGGGGACGAGCCGCCAGAGAGTTGTCCGTTCTATTTGGAACACAAGCTCGATGCAGGGCAAGAAGGTCATGGAAACGATGATGAGGTTTGAAATTTGCAGGCGGTGTCAGCACTGCAATTGGACTGAATTCGGGGGTTCGATTTGGCTTTTCTGCAAGAATACGGGCGTAAACTGTCCGTATGAACTGGAGTTGCGGTTGAAGGTGGAAGAGGATGCTGAGCGTGGAAATCTGTAGGCAGTGTCCGCATGTGCGTCGATTGGGGTATTGGGATTATACGGCTATGGCGTGGAGATGCCAAAAGACCAGCGCGATATTGGTGGATGAAGCGTACAGCCCGCCAAAGGGTTGTCCTTTTTATTTGGAGCACAAGCTTGTTGAACAGGAAGGTTTGTAGACAGTGTTGGAGAGAAAACGGCGAGTATGGCAAATCGTCTTGGCGATTGAGACGATTGAAAAGAAAGCTGTATGTTTGTCCACCGAGAATCAAGAATGGGGTTGTTGGGAATCGTGCGCTGGACGAACCGCCTGAATGGTGCCCTTTTGATTTGGAGCACAAAGTCAGTGCTGAATAAAGAAGTTTGTGAACAGTGTGAGCATGTCAGTATGATGGGGTATTGGAATTATACGGCCCTGTCGTGGAATTGCTGCAAGACCAGTGCGGTATTGGTGGATGAAGAGGACGAGCCGCCAAAAGAGTGTCCTTATGAGCTTGAGCACAGGATAAGCGGATGTTGAACAGGCAAGTGTGTGAACAGTGCCAGAAGAATAACGGCCTTGAGAAGAAGTTCAGGGCTATGATTGATTGGGAGAAAGGGATTACCGTATGCCCGCTGGTAATCAGGCATCTCATGTCGGGCGATTTCAGTTCGATAATAGTGGACACAAAGAAGCCGCCGCCGCAATGGTGTCCTTTCAAGTTCGAGCACAGGATAACGCAGGAATGTTAGATTTCATGGTCTGCACAAGATGTTGGGAGAAGCACAGCCAGAGCAAGCGCGTACCGGACTGGCTGTTGGCGATGAAAAGCAATCTGATGGTTTGTCCGAACGAGTTGCCGCATGAATACAGGGGTGGCGTGACGAGAATGTCGGAACCGCCTCCGTACTGGTGTCCGGCAAGGGACGCGCATGAAGCGTTACTCACCGCGAAGAAAGACATTCCAAAGCGAGTCAAGTCGGAGTTGAACAAGGAAGTCTGCAAACAGTGCGCCTGGAAGGAGCGGCCAAGGGAGTGGACTGATTTCGACGAGCATGTCTGGCAGACAATGGGAAAGGTTTTATGTTCTGAAGGCGGTCAATTATTGAGCATTGACAATGCTGGTTTCGGGAAGATACCGGAATGGTGTCCCTATTTTTTGGAGCACACGTTAAGCGGAAATAGGACAGGTATTTTTTCAAGGGTCAAAAGGACTTTGAAAAATCTGTTATAGTGTGTAGCTCGAAAAACGAGAAAACGGATTTATGAAAAGAATGGAGAGGGCAATATGCAGGCAGTGTCCACATTACGCGGAACTGCCTGAAGGGAGAGGCAGGTATTGGGTTTGCTGGAAGGATTCGGGCGAGTGGCAGTTCGAGTGGAACAGCCCGCCGGAGGATTGTCCTTTTTGGTTAGAACATCAATTATGTTGAAGAAAGAGATTTGCAGGCTTTGTTGCGAAACGGAGGCGGGGAGGCCTTTGCCTTCATTTTGCACAGTCACTCGCCGCGTGAAGAAGAAATCCAAAAGCATTATCGAGTCGGTCAAAAATCGTTTTGACCGAAATTGGGCGGGTGGAGAAGTGCTTTGTTTAACGGGTCATGGGAAGAAAGGCCCGATGATATTCGTGGAAAATATAAACAAGGCACCGCCAAAGAGTTGTCCTTATTGGTTGGAACACAGAATGGAGGAAGAATAATGAAAGGTCATGCGGGTTTTGGCAGGTATGATGATGACCCTGAGAAAATTGGCTGTCCGTATGCGAGGAGCGACATGACGCCTTGTGTGAGTAGGGACGGGGTTTCTGCTTTGACGGATGACGGAAAGTGCGTAGGTTGTGGCCGGACGCCTGCGGAGATATTGGCAGAGATTACCGAGGAAGCAGGCTCGGAGTGTATTGTTTACGGGCAGGACACGGTGGAGACGTTGGTGAAAACGGTTCGGGTCATTAGTCAGGCGAAGCCGGTATGAAATCAGCGGCTAATTACAGGCTCAAAAAGGCTGTTTGCCAGCGGTGCGAGTACAGGCCGGGTGGTAAATGGACAATCGTAGATGAAATGCGTTGGCGAGGTACGGGAGAGGTATTTTGTTATTATAATGGGTATAAGAAGTTTCGGATAATGGACAGGGAGAGGTTAATGGATTGGTGTCCTTATTGGTTGGAGCACGTGATGGATTCACAGCCTGAAATTGAGCCTGAGATTAGCCGAGAATCATGTTGAACAAAGAGGTTTGCAAACGATGCGAACGGAGAGGACTGGAACGCTTCAGATGGACAGAGGTGGATGAGGAGCTTTGGAGGGAGGGGAAGATAATGTGTTATCGGTTCAAGGATGGGAAGTGTCAAAGTTTTGTTGAGAGAAGCAGGTATAAGATAGCTGAGGACTGCCCATATTTTTTGGAGCACCGAATCAGTGTTGAGTAAAAGGGTTTGTCAGCAGTGCGGGAACAGGGTATCATGGGGAGAGAAGGATGAGGAGATGTGGGTTCGTGATTTGAGGGTTTTTTGTTACGTTTCAACTATTAGGGGGAAAAGGCCTTTCAGGATTTTGCCGATATATTTCAAACCTCCTGAGTGGTGTCCGTATTGGTTGGAGCACGTGATGGAGGCTGAAAATGGAGAAAAATCCAACGTTCTTGGAAGCGGCTCTGAGGTTGCAGGAGATTGAGAGGGATGCTGAGGAGTTTGCTGAGCGGGTTTGGAAAGGGGTGCGGGAGGAGGTCGGGTTGAAGGATGGAGGAAAATGGTAAACAGTGAGTGAAAAAAGGAAAAAATAGCAGGTAAAAAAACGATAAACGGCAGATGAAAAAGGGAAAAATTGGAAACCTTTGAGGATTTTGGGCTTGGCGGTCGGGCTTTGAATTGTTTTGGAGTTGGTGGATGTTGAAGAAGTATCTTTGTAAGAAGTGTGTTGAGGAACAGGGATACGATGTTTGGGATAAGCATGACGAGCGGAATTGGGAAGAGTTTGGCGAAGTGATTTGTTCATCGGCTTCGGAATTCAAGCAGATTCCGATTACAGGCAAGCCGCCTGAAGATTGCCCTTATTTTTTGGAGCACAGACTTGCTGAGCAAGAGAATTTGTAAGAAGTGTTATGAAGCTCACGGGATTCCTTGGGAAGATGGTTATAGTGGAATCTATCCAGAAGAAGCGTGGGCGCAAAGAAAAGTTTTGTGTCCAATCACGGAAAAGATTTGGAATGGTAGGCCAGATGATATGCCGATTTTTGTAGATTATTTTCCAATAAACGAAATTCCTAAGGACTGTAAGTTCTTTCTGGAGCATCAGTTAAGTGCTAAGTAGAAAACTTTGTGAGCGATGTTTCGAGGGGGAGGGCAGGCGGCTCCTTGACAATCTTTACATTTGGAAGAAGGGTGTTGTGTTTCCATGTCGAAAAACAAATCCGTTTTTCGGTTGGAACAGTTGGAGCAAGCCGCCAGAGGATTGTCCATTCTACTTGGAGCACAGATTGGAGGAAGAGCAATGTGGACGTTAAAGAGTCTGATGAGGAGCGCGACTGAGAACTCGACGCAAATCAATGGCAAGTGGGTTCCTGCGCGTCCTATCAATTGGAAGCACAGGAGTTTTTTCGAGCGGCTGAGAGAGGCTTGGGCGGTATTCAAAGGGAAAGCGGACAGTTTCATTTGGCCGGAGGGACAGTGATGAGCACACAGAGGGTGGAGATAGAACCTGAGGAAGGCGCATCCTATTGCAACAAAAAAGGATTCAG
>Ga0180433_10000365_pt1 | contig 77540 bp, 63 predicted proteins | sample SS_ome_8_FD_132980 | JGI IMG/M metagenome (GOLD analysis project Ga0180433, IMG submission 132980) | Hypersaline lake sediment archaeal communities from the Salton Sea, California, USA - SS_1_D_1 metaG | ecosystem: Environmental > Aquatic > Non-marine Saline and Alkaline > Hypersaline >...
CGACCTCTATTTTTTCTTTTAAGAAAAAACAAGTTGGCTCTGTGAAGCAGGAACCAGTTTCTAAATGCTGAATTAATCAGGGTTTAGGATGCACGGTAATTTATTGCCGTGAGGATGTCACGCAACCGAGTCTCGGCGATTGGGAATTTGTTATAAAAGAAGTTATGAATGAGTTGGAGATTTTTTTAGGAAAAAATAAAATATTTTTATTCTAAAATCAATGATTTTATATAAGAGCTTATCCGAAAAGTCCTCCCATCCTAAAAAGTTGAACCGATGCAGCAAATTGAACAAAAGCTAAAAAGGAGCTTTCAGTTTTTGCCCAACAAGTTTTAATCCCCCTGTGCCATACAAACCACCCAAAAGTTCTTTCAACAATCCATCTAGCAGCAGGCTTATAATCTTTAAACTCTTTTTTTCGTCTTTTGTTTGTAGCAGCTTTTAGAATGATTTTATTTTTTATACATAACTCTCGTAATTCGTTACTATCAAAAGCACTATCGGCTGCAATAACGTCAAAATTTTTCATTCTTAATTCGTTTAAAGTTGGAGCCAAAAACTTTGAATCATGCTTATTTGAAGGGCCAACGATAACAGCAAGAGGTGCTCCATTTATATCAACAATTATACTTTTCTTTACTCCTTGTTTTCTTCTATCTGTGGGATTTTTTCCAGCCCAGTTTGCAAATGGAGCTTTACTATGAGATGTATCAATAGCCAACCAGTTACTCAATCTTCTATTGCTCTCTATATAAAATGTTTTTGCTTTGCACATAATTTTATGAAATATTCTCATTTTGACCCACTTTCTAAATTTTCCATGAACTGTACTTTTAAATCCGTATTCTCTTGGTAGAAAACGCCATTGGGCCACAGTTGTAATGATATAAAAAATTCCCTCTAGAGTTTTTCTTGGACACCATTCTGGCCTCCCTATATTGCTTTTCTTAATAGGAAGTTCACTTTTTATTTCTTTCCATAGTAAATCTGATATTATATACATAATGCTCCTTTTTTGTTTTTTAAATGCTTAATGCGCAATTAAATTAACAAAATTTGGAGCATTTTTTTATCTAAAAATTACTTTTCGGATAAGCTCTAAGTATTCAATTAAGTGTGAATTTCTTTTTGATGTTGAATAAGGGTACATCTTTATTTTTTATATTTTTTAAGGAGTAGAGCTTTTATCATGAATAGCATACCCTGTTTTTCAAAATACCAAAACTCTTACTGACTTTTTATTTAATTTTTTGAAATATTTTGTTTTTTACAATTTCTATATAATTTTTATTTTTTCTTACTAATAACTCTATAATTTTTTTTATTGATTTTGTTTTCATTTGTTTTACGGTATATAGCTCTGCCATAAAAGGAAAGACTTTGGGGCTTAATGTTGGGGATCTAAATAGAGTCCAATTATAATCATCAAAATCTATATATCCACCTGTTTTTAATAGTTTGTCAATTAAAAAGAAAGCAAAGCCATCAGTTTCCCATGTATGCATCCCGTCTAGAAAAACATAATCAAATATTGGTTTTTCATGTTTTTCAATTAAATTCATCAGAGACCAGTTATAAGAATCCCTTAATTTATAAGAGTTGCCTATTGCGTGTATATTTCTATAGCCGATTTTTAAAAGCTTATTTTTTACATTATTTACGATTTCATGAAAATCAAATAAATATATTTTTGAATTTGCAGGTAAGATTTTTGCTATTTTTAACGTCGTTGCTCCTAATGATACCCCGAATTCTGCATATATTTGTGGTTGTACCTTTTGTACGAACTTGATAGTTACATGGTTTGCATTTTGTATATTTACATTGGGGTATGTTTGTTTTTCTTTTGATTTTAATATTTGTGTTAATGTAAAAGAAAGTAGTAAGAATATAAAGTTAAAAATTATTTTTTTATTCATCTCATTTTCCTTTTATTTTTTAGCTTCAATAACACCAAATTTTTTGCGGAATGAATCTTTGTAAATTTTAAATCCACGCTTTATTTTTTTTGAAACCTTAACCATAAGGTCATATTCTGCTTTCCTATTAATATCATCAAAAATTATGGTGACATCTGTATTGAATAAATGAAGATTGTTGTAAAAACCTCCTCTTCCTATGGTTCCTGGAGGGCCATCAATAAGAATAAGGTCATATTCTTTTGGAAGTTCTTTTTCTAGGATGTTTGGATTATACCATCGGTTTACAATCGGGGCATATATATAATTTGTATTGTATTTGCCGACCCATTTTTTATTATGCTCAACAGAATAAACGGTATAATGTTTTGAAAATTGTTCACTTGCCCAGCCACTGCCCATTTCAAGCATTGTTTTTCCTTTAGGAAGTATTTTTCTGACATATTTAAATAGTTCTTTTGATATAGACCAGCTCGAGATCCATTTGAAAATTAATACTTTAGCTTTAAAATCATGTATTTCTGCAAGGAAATCCTCTGTTCCTATAGATTTGCTTGGTAGATATTGTGAAAAAGCACATAGAAAGATTATAGATAAAATTATTTTTTTTGTTTGCATATTTCCCCTATCTTTTTATTAAGATATATATTTATCATTGTTATTATAGATTTTGGTCGATTGTTTTTGCAATGATGTAATGTAAATTGTTGCAAAAAACGATAAAGGTATTTAGATTTTTTTGAGTTTTTCAAGGTTAATACCATTGAGAGGAGGCCGTTGTATGAATAGGGTATTGTATATTTTTTTTGTGGCTTATTTGTTCTTATATTATTCAATATTATTTTCTAAAGAAACTATGGTGAAACCTAAAATAGCAATTGTTCATTATCGAGTAGGGCGTACAGATGGCGTTTCGCTAGAGATTGATAAGCGAAAATATATTTTGGAACAAATGGGGTATGAAGTAAAATTAATATCTGGTGGAGTTCAAAATGGTGCTGATCATATCATAGAAGAACTTGAGTTTGAGCGGCCGGAGATTGTTGAAATAAGAGAAAGAAGTTTTGCATATTTCAAGAGAGAACACGTTTCTGAGGTTGAAATAATGCAAACTATTTTTTTCATTGCACAAGCAATAGAGAAAAAATTTTTGAAATATCATGCAAAAGAACAATTTGATGCTATGTTGATTCATAATGTTTTTTCTTTAGCGTTACACTTGCCGGCTTCGTTAGCCTTTACAAATATTATAAATAAGTTGAAGATTCCTGTTGTTGCAACGCATCATGATTTTTATTGGGAGCGTGAGAGATTTCAAATACCTATAAATGATTTTATTAAAGAATTTCTTGAAAAATATGTACCACCTAAACATGAAAACATTACGCATGTATGTATAAATACATTAGCGCAAAAACGATTAAAAAAAAGAACTGGAATTAATGCTAAAGTATTGCCTGATGTATTTGATTTTGAACAAGAACAATGGGCAAAAGATGCATATAATAAAGATTTTCTCGAAAGGATTGGAGTTAAACAAAATGATTTGATAGTGCTACAGGCAACCCGTATTGTTGAACGCAAGGGAATAGAGCTTGCGATTCATTTTGTTAAAGAATTAGAAAAACATAAGTATAAATTAATAGGTAAGATACTTTATAATGGAAAAACAATAACAAAGGATAGTGATGTAGTTTTAGTGCTGGCTGGGTATCCAGAACGATTTGCTTTGCCTTATTTGGAAAAATTAAAAAAAGAAATAAAAAGAACAGGAATAAAAGTAAAATTTGTATATGATATGATTGATGTAGAAAGATCTTTGGTTGATGGCAACAAGATATATTCACTTTGGGATGCTTATGTATTTGCTGATATTGTCACCTATCCGAGCCTATGGGAAGGTTGGGGGAATCAATTTATAGAAGCAGTTTTTGCAAAAAAACCAATAGTAGTATTTGAATATCCTGTTTTTAAAGTTGATATAAAATCTGAGGGGTATTTTGTTATATCTTTAGGAGAAAAAATAACAGATAGAGATGAATATGGTTTGGTGAAGATTGATACAAAAAAGATGAAAGAAGTTGGCGAAAATACAGTTGCATTTTTATTGTCACAAGAGATATTACAGAAATTAAATAAAAATTTTTTTATAGGTAAGTCTAACCATGGATACGCTATTTTAAGATGGTTTTTGGAAAATAATATTTGTTTGTAGTTTTTATGATCATTAGTATGAATCATAAAGATTAATGATAATAAAGCAATATGGATTAGTATTGTTTTTTAGCTTCAATAACGCCAAATTTCCTTTGGAATGAACCTTGATAAATTTTAAATTTACGTTTTATTTTTTTAGAAACGTTAAACATAAGATCATAGTTTTCTTTTACATTGACATCATCAAAAATGATGATTACATCTGTATTGAATAAATGAAGATATGTGTAAAATCCATTTCTCCCTATGCTTCCTGTTGGGCCATCAACAAGAATAAGGTCGTATTCTTTTGGGAGTTTTTTTTCTATAATTTTTGGGTTATACCATCTGTCTACAATAGGAGCATATATGTAATTTGTGTTGTATTTTTTGACCCATTTTTTATTATGTTCTATAGAGTAGACAGTATAGAATTTTGAAAATTGTCCACTAGCCCAGCCACTACCCATTTCTAGTATTACTTTACCTTCAGGCAATTGATTTCTAATGTAATGAAATAATTCTTTTGATATGGACCAGCGAGATGATGTCCATTTAGGGATTAATATTGTAGAGTCAACTTCATATATTTCTTCTTGATAATTGCCTGAATTTATAGAGTTAGTTGTTATGTATTGTGATGTGATGAATAGAAGTATTATAGATAAAAATACTTTTTTTGCTTGCATACTTTCTCCTTTTTAATATAACAAACTATTGGGTTTTCTATTATATTCTTTTTAAAAATGATTTATGTTACAATGATATGAAAATTATAATTTTTTGTAAAATTTTCTGAATAATGATTGAACGATAGTATGAAGAAAGAGTATAAGGTATTATATTATAGAAAAATAAATAAGTAAGCAGAGAGTAATATGTTTTGGTAGTTTGTTGATTATATTCGAGCATTATATAAATATTGATAGCTTTATAGATTTTAGATTAAAAAAGGAGAAAGAATGAAGAAGTTAATATTTCTTTTGTTTATTATTTCTTTGCGAATTGCTGCAATAGATATGTATATTTGTACGTGTGCGGATGATTATTTTTTTCCTCAACTCTTAAATTTTATAGGTAGTCTTCATAAGGTGAATTTTAATGAAATTAAAGAGATAGCCGTATTTAATTTGGGGTTTAAAGATGGGCAGGTGGAGCATCTTGATAGTATACAAAAAGTAAAAGTGTATGAAGTTGAAAAAGTGCATCCTGATATATTAACTTATTTTGAAAAAGGTCCATCTGACAAAAAACAAGTAAGGGGTTTATATTCTTGGAAGCCTGTAGCAATAAAACAAGCTCTAGATATGTTTCCATATGTTTTATATTCAGATGCAGGTGTAGTTATTTTAAAGCCTCTTAATAACTTATTTAAACATATTGTTCAAAATGGTTATTTTCTTATTACGAGTCCTCATGATATAAAATTTATGTGCCCTGAACATGTTATTGAGACATTTGATCTTGGTTCAGAGGAGAGAAAATGGATTTTATCTCCTAAAACGGATGGGCTTTCAGCGGGTTTTCAAGGTTTGTCCAGGGAGTTATATGATACTTACGTTTATCCTATGTATACATTAGCTCATGATATAAATAATTTTGTAGATGATGGAACAGCCCAACGTGTTGGGCGACATGACCAAGTATTATTTAGTATTACTGCAAGATTATTAGGCCTTGAAATAGATAATTGGAAACGAGCTCAATATCGCATTAATGATAAGAAAATAAGGTTTCGAATGAAGGATGGTCTAGTTAAATTTTGGGCTCGAGAAAAAAAATGGAATAAGATGAAAAAATATATAAAGTATAAAAATTAAATTTTTTATCTTCCAAAGAATATAAGACTTAAACTATTTTACCCATGATTCAAACCAATGGTGAATTGCTATAGATTCATTTCGTATCCATTTTGTAGGATTTTTTTTGTGTCTGTCCCAACATGGCCAAGGATAGACATAATTTACAGGTAATGCTACTGATGGACCAGAGTGTGACTTTATAGCTTTAAAAAAACATTGAGTAAAAAAACCCGGGCTTGTGTCTTTTTTTTGTCCTTGCTTTTTTATGCTATTTATACATTCTAATAATACTGGATGTCCTGGTGCTGCTGCAATTAGGCCATTATAAATGCTTGTTGCTCGAAAATGTGCACCGGTATAAAAATCACAAATATGGTGTAAATAATCAAATGGCTTTATACATTCAAAATCTGTATCTACATAAAGGCCACCAATTCGGTAAATTATTTCATAACGTGCGAGGTCTGATTTATAACCATAATTGTCAATTTCATCATATTGAGCTTTGTTTATTAGACCAAATTCTTCGATTTCTTTTTCAGTCCATAGCATATATTTCCAGTCAGGATGATTTTCGAGCCATGTTTTTTGGAAAGTTTTATATTTTTCGGGTAATTTTCCATTATTGCCAAGCCATATTTGATGGATGATTTTTGGTGTTTTAGGAGTGTCAGAATATTGGGGGTTATCTATAACATGTTTATGAAAAAGCTCTTTTAAAATTTTATATTTTTCATTGTGCTTTATTTTTTTTAGATTGAACCGAGGGCTGTTGCTCATGCCTTTATTAAAGCTAACAGTTACGAAATTGTTTTTATTATGTTTTTCTTTAGGTAAATTCTCATTTATGTTTGAGTTGATAATTTGATTTGTTATAAAAAAAATAAAACAAATTTTTAAAGATAACTTCATATTTTTCTCCAAGTAAAAAAAAGAATATAAATCGCAATTCTGATTATATATAAATTATGATCTATTACAATAAGTTAAATGATATTTATTTTATAGGCTCCTATCCTCAATAATTCTACCGTCTAACAATCGCACAATACGGTCGGTCTCCTCAGCAATACCCACATCGTGAGTTATGATGATAAACGTTACGCCGTTGTTTTTGTTTAAATCTTTAAAGAGCTGCATTATTTTTTGTCCTGTTGCAGAATCTAGGTTTCCTGTAGGCTCGTCAGCAAGAATAATAGGGGGTGCATTAACCAGTGCGCGTGCAACTGCAACACGTTGCTGCTCGCCGCCAGAAAGTTCAGTTGGAAAGTGATATAAGCGATGGTTAAGGCCTACCATCTCAAGCATCTGCTGTGCTCGTTTTTTGGATTCTTTTTCAGTTTTTCCTGCATATAGTTGTGGTAAAGCAACGTTTTCTAGGGCTGACATGTTTTGCAGTAGATTGAATCGTTGAAATACAAATCCTACTTTTATGTTTCTGATGTGGGCAAGTTGGTCAACAGACATGTCAGAAACATCTTTGTCTTCAATTAGATATGTGCCAGTTGTAGGGGTGTCAAGACAGCCGAGGATATTCATTAATGTTGTTTTACCGGAGCCAGATTTTCCGGTAATTGACATGAATTCTTGTTTTTCTATGGTGAGACTTACTCCTTTTAAAACTTCAACGATTTGTGGGCCGGTTACGAAGGTTCGAGTAATATCAGTTGCTTGTAAAAGTGCCATATTATCCTCTCTCCAAAAGTGCATCAACCGGATTGAGTTGTGATGCTTGATATGCTGGGTAGTACCCAAAAAAAACCCCGATAAATACGGTAATGGCAAGAGACATTATCATTGGCAGAGCTTCTATAATAACTGGTAGTGCGGCAAGGTGGCTGATGATTATTTGAATAAATAGGCCGAGCATGACGCCAATAATGCCGCCAAATAGACTTAAGACGGTTGATTCCATTAGAAACTGTTTTCTGATTGACCCTTGTGTTGCTCCTATAGCCATTCGAATTCCTATTTCGCGAGTTCTTTCTTTGACCGATACGAGCATGATATTCATAACACCAATGCTACCTACAAGGAGCGATATTGCGGCTGCAATTAACCCAAACATTTTTATAATACCTGCAGCATCTTTTGCAACGCTCGCGATTGTTTGTTGATCAAACATGGTAAACTCATCATCTTCGTCAGGTTTTGTTTTGTATGAAAATCGTAATATATTTTTTATTTTTCTTACTAATACAGGGGTATCAACTCCTGGGTAGGGTTTTATTGCAATCATGGTAACTTCGTCTTCTGTTTCCTCTGGTCCCCGGCATATTTTTTTTGCGACCGTGAATGGAATATATGACCAATCATTTGGATCTCTGGGTCCCCAGTAGTGAGGTTTGTGTTCAAGTACTCCCAATACGATACAAGGTTTTTTGTTTATGAGAACTGTTTTTCCTAAGGGATCGGTATTGCCAAATAATTTTTTTGCGACGTTGTTTCCTAGCACAATTACATTAGATCGATGGCGTAAATGATATTGGTTAAAAAAGGATCCTTTTTCCATTTCGTTATTGTTAATTTCGATCATGTTTGGATAACAGCCGATTACTTGTTCTTGTGCTACTTTTTTTCCGTGTTCAATTTTTTGCATGGTCATCTGCATGGGGCAGATTTCTTGAATTTCGTGGCAATTTTTTTTCAACATGTTCATCTCTTTTAATGATAACCTCACCTTTTGTGCGACACCAGAGCGAATTGATCCTTTTTTAATAAAATCTGCCGGAAGAATATAAATAGAATTTTCGCCCATACCCAAAATTTGGTGAGCTATTGATTCTTCTGCTCCTCTCCCAATAGAAAAGGTTACGATGATGGAGGCAATACCTATCATGATGCCGAGTATGGTGAGCAAAGATCTTATTTTATGTTTTCTTAGTACGCGCAACGAGGTACGCAGTAAAATTTGAAAATTCATTTATTTAGACATCCCCCCTCCGAATAATCTTTTGAACATTGCTTTCATGGCGTCAGTTTCTTCAACGTCTATTACGATTTTTTCTGTTCCTTTTAGTCCAGATACAACCTCAAAGAATATTTTGTCTGTGAGCCCAACTTCTATAGGTTTTTGTACAAAGGTTTTGTTTTTTAGTATCCATATTGTCTTGACTCCATGTTCTTTGTTTTTCATTGTTTTTTTGAAAGTTTTTAGTTTTTCTGTTGTGATAGGCTTGTAACCGTATTCCATTTCCGTTGCGGCAAATTTAACTAGTTTTGGATTTAATGAAGTTACGTATCCAGGAACAGCCAATACATTTTTTCTTGCTGCGACAATAATTTTTGCATGAACCGTCATGCCAGGTTTAAGTAAAAGGCTTTGGTTGTCAATGCATATGGATGCGGTGTAACTTACGGTTCCTTTGCTTATAGACGGGCTTATGCTAATTTCTTTTATTTTTCCTGTAAACACTTTGTTTGGATAAGTGTCAAATCGTATCTCTGTTTCTTGTTCTAATTTTAAATCCCCGATACTTGTTTCATCTATTTCAAGTTCTACAGTCATTTTTTGAATGTCTTCTGCAATGGTATAGATAACGGTTGGATTGAGAAAGCTTGAAACACCTTCTCCTAGTGAGACATTTTTTTTGATAACGATGCCATCAATGGGAGATAAAATTTTTGTGTTTTCATAGTCCATAACAGCTTTTTCATAGGTGCCTGTTTCTATTTCAACACTTGCTTTGGCTGCTTCGTAGTTACTTAATGATTTGTCGAAATCATTTTGTGATATAAAGCAACTTTTATATAGTTTTTCTTGTCGTTTAAAGAAGGCTTCTTGGTATATTAATTGGGCTTTTGTTTTCTTTAATAATCCGAGTGCTCTTTTGACATCGGTATCACCTTTTCCATTATCAAGTAGTGCAATAAGTTGTCCTTTTTTAACGGTTTCATTTTCAGCAACATATAACTTTTTGACCACACCATTAATAAGGGAGCCAACTTTGACTGTTCCGATTGCTTCTATTGCGCCGGTTGCTTCTATAATGTTTGTTATATTACGTTTTGTAAGGGGTGTTGTCTTATAGAGCTTCTTTTCGTTTTTCATTTTGTATCTATATATTAAATAGGCACCTGAAGAAGCAACAACCAAAAATAAAGTGATCCAAATTATTATTTGTTTTTTCATAATTAACCTTATTATTCAAATTTTTCAGGGTAGCCGCTTTGGAAAAGAAGCTGTTGGTAACCTTTTCTTATATCTATTTTTAGTGTGGTGAGGTTGTATTTTGCTTGTTCATTATCAAGTATGGCCTGTGAGTAATCTGCTTTTTTTATTAATCCGACTTCATATGCTTTTGATTGTTTTTCCAATTCTTTTTGTGTTTGTAGGTATTTAGTTTCGGTTGGCTTGAGTTTGATTAATAGATTTTTAACATTCAGATATATTTCTTTTATGTTTTCTATAATTTGTAACTCTAAATCTCTTTTTTGGAGTAAAAATTCAGTTGCTTTTTCTTCATAGCTTGCTCCTGTATGGGCATTGGTCAGTCCATCAAAGCTCCAGTCTACTGAAACGCCAGCAGACCAGCGTAAAGAACGTATGGCTTTTGCCCATTCAGAGATAATAGTTGGATGTTTTTGTATGTCATCGTCCAAAAGAGTGAGTAAGTTTGGTTGGCATGGCATCTTGTTTTTGGAGACGCTAGCAAATACCGATACTTGTGGAAGATATTGTTTTTTGTAATACATTTCTGAGTATTCGGCTTGCCGTATCATATGATCTTTGCCCTTTAGTTCTGGGCGACTAACAAGTGCTTTGGTCAGGTAATAATTGACCGGTTTAAATTTTATAGTATCTACTTTTTTGACTTGTAATGATACGGTGTCAACAGGAATAGGCTCATTTGTTTGACGCTCTAGATTCGTTCTTGCTATGAGTACATCATTTGGATAATTTTCTATGGATGCTTGTTGTGTTGTGTATGCAGATCGAACTTTTTCCCAATCGGGTTTGCTTATAAGGCCAACGCCAAATTGGCTTGCTCTAAGATCATAGGTTTGGCCAGAAGACTTTTCAAGGGCTTTGATTAGTTGTGTTTTGAGTAAAGATTTTTTCAGATCTAGAAAAGTTTGTTCGGTTCTGAATCGTATATTGTTTTTCAACTCCTGTTTTTGTGTTTTGAGGATATAGGTTCCTTGTTGTGCAATTTTGAATTGATCGATGGGGCCATCAAAGCTGAGAATAAGTTGAGAAAGCTCTACGGTGAAGTTTCTCCATGGTATGATTTCATAGTCATATGAGCTTAAGGCTTTGCCGCTTAATGAAAGCTGGGGCAGATAGCCGCCGATTGCTGCTTTTTCGGTATATTTGTTTGCGCTGATTGCATAATTAAAGGCTTCTAAATCCTGCCGATTGTTATAAGAGACCACAACCATATTTTCCATTGCAATAGGTTTTTGGAAGAAAAATTCTGCGTTGGTTTTGTTTTTGTCTTGGGTAGAGGTAAGTATATGTATTGGAGAGAATAGTGTTAAAAAAAATATGAATATTTTTGAAATAGAACTCTTCATTATTTACTCTCTCTTATGATTTTATATCTTCTTACTTATATCATATTTTTTTTGTTTATAAAACTTTCATTTTGTTTGTTTAAAATTATTTTGTATGGTATAAATCTTGTACAGAATATTTTTTTGACTTTAATATAAGGAGTATGTATGGGGCGAAGCAATTGTTTTTTTAATTTTCTTTATAAGTAACCGTCTTTAAGTTATTTGTCTTATATATTTTATAGTTTTTATTTTCATAAAAGCAGGAGCGGTATTATGGTATCATACAAAAAATATGTTATAGCTATTTTCATTCTTTTTCTTTGTCCTTTTGCCAGTTGCAAGGAATCAAGAGCTTTAAGTGAAGAAGCATTTTCGCCTTGCACAATCTCTATCATTGGGACCGGGTATGTTGGTCTTATTGGAGGTGCTGGATTGTCTAAAATGGGACACAATGTTATTTGTGCAGATATAGACAAAAGAAAGATTAAGATGCTCAATGATGGTCAGATGCCAATTTATGAGCCAGGTCTTGAAGAAATGGTAAAGAAAAATTTCGCTCAAGGTCGCTTGTTTTTTACTGATGATGTGGGTGCGGCAATTAGAAATTCTGATGTAGTTATTGTTGCAGTAGGGACTCCTATGGATGATGACGGACGGGCTAATTTGGCATATCTTGAATCGGCCATGAAAACTATCGGTCAAAATCTTAATGGGTACAAAGTTATTTGTATAAAAAGTACCGTGCCAGTTGGGACAAATAAAAAAATGAAGCTGTTCTTAAAAGAACATGCGGTTAAGGGTTGTGGTTTTGATATTGTATCCAATCCAGAATTTTTAAGAGCTGGAAATGCATTGAAAGATTTTTTTAAAGATAATCCGATTGTGATTGGTAGTGATTCAGAACAAGCCTTGGATATTATGGAAAATTTGTATTCTCCATTAAAAAAGGGCGGAACGGCATTTATTAGAACAAACTTAGAAACGGCTGAAACCATAAAATATTCCTGGAATAGTTTGGTTGCGGTGAAGGTTGGTTATATTAATGAGTTGTCTCGTTTTTGCAATGCGTGTGGCGCAGATATTGAAAAAATAAAAGAGGCAATTGCATTTGAAGATAAGATTCTTCCTTTCAAAAAAGTTAATCCGGGTCCTGGCTTTGGGGGTTCATGTTTGCCAAAGGATACCCGAGCGTTTATAAGAAGGGCGCAGGAGCTTGGTGTTGATATGCAAATGATAAAAGGGATTTTAGCGTCTAATCAGATACAAAAACAAGAAGCAGTTAAGCAGCTGTACAATCTATTAGGCGGATCGTTTGCGGGTAAGACGATTGGTATTTTAGGTTTGTCATTTAAGGCAAATACTGATGATATTAGAAAATCTCCTGCTATAGATACAATCAGGAAGTTGCAAGCAGATGGTGCAACGATTAAGGCATATGATCCACAAGCAACAGAAAATATGAGAAGATTATTTCCTAATGTTAATTACTGCAACTCTGTAGATCAAGCGATTAAGAATGTTGATGCGCTAATTATTTTGACCGATTGGGCGTCAATTAAGAATGCAGATCTTACAACGTTGGCAAAAAAGATGAAGAATCCGGTTGTTGTGGACGCAAAAAATATATTTGACCCTAAGGACTTAGAGGCTAATGGGTTGAGCTTTGCGAATTTTGGTAGAAGATAGATTTTTTAATGGAGGTTTTTCCTTTAAAATTGCTAAAATATTAAGCTTTAATGATGTTTTTTTGTGTTTTGATTTTTTGAAGAAGCATAATAATGATAATGGTAAAAGGGCAAAAATTATTTTCTTTATTTTTTGTTGATTCTAACTCTTACTTTATCTATTATTAATTGGTTTCTTTTCCAATGATATTTATTTTCAGGAAATATAACTATATTAAAGTTTCCAAGGATATCTGCTATCATTCCAAAATGAGATTGTGATCTTATTAAGCAATCATAGTGAGTCATGCTAAAAAGGTCTTCTATGACATTTTTATTATGAGCATTATTTTGTTCTCTCCAGGTGAAGACAATATTCTTTATATTTAAAGCTTTTTTGTATTTTTCTGCAATTTTTTGAGGATTTTTATCATCTGTAAATAGGTGGATGTAAAGGGGTTGTTTATCGACGATTTTATAAAGTCGCTTTATTTGTTCAATGTAATAACTATCAGGAGGAAATTTTAGAGGCCATGTTCTGGCAGCATGTTTTGGATCGAAACCCCCTCCCTTTCTGACGTGTAAAGCGACAGAGATAATGTTTGAAGGAATTTCTGGTTTTTTAAGCGGTTTAATAGGAGCAATTGATTTTTTAAGCCTGTTAACGAAAATTTTGTCATCCCAGTCAATATTTACTATTGCAGCTCCATTGCTAACATAAAGTATGTTTGAATTTTTCTTGATTTTGTCAAAGGTTGCCCCTTTACGACATGTATATCCATATGTTTTGTCTCTTAATGCTACGGCAAGTCTAGATGTTCCATAGGGCATTTTTATTTTTTTGGAAAATTGCGAGTCCATATTTTGGGTATATTTTTTATCTATTTTGCTTATCATTAATTTGGGAGAATATTTAAATGGGGTATATAAAAACTTTAATCCATATCTATGGGCTATCCATTTTGCTTTAAAATAAGATCTAAGATTATCTCCAAGTCTTGCCCCGGGATGATAAGTTATAGCGCTTATGTTATCTTTACTAAAAATAGTGTTTGTGAGAGTTGAAATTAAAAAAAATAGAAAAAATCTTTTTTTAATTGAAATCATTTGGTCTCTCCCCCCTTTGTTTTGGGATAAGATTTTCTTCATATAATATATTGTTCCTTATTTGATTTATTTTGTCAAACCAGTATGATGCAAAAAGTTTTTCCATATTATACTCTTTTGTTTGTATTTCTTTATATTTTTTGTTAAGAAATGCTTCTGTTATTTGCTTCCAATCGTCAATTATTAAAATTGGCAAGTCGGTATATAGGCAATCTAGTTTTGAACTTTTTACGATTGGAATGCTTTGAACATATACGGCTTCCCATGTTCTATGGCAATCTATCCCATTGCCTTCCGGACTTAGAATAAATTTTGATCGCGTTATTTCTTGCATATATTTTTTAAAATTTTTGTTTTTTGTTTTGTAACAAAACTTTTTGTTGCGAAATATATGATAGACCTTTTGTCTTATGGGTCCGCGTCTTTCACGCTTGTGTCCAAGTGCAAAGTTTAAGTACAGAAATATATCTTTTTTAATAGGTAGTTTATCTCTTAATGTATTCCAAAAATTAGGATTTCCTCGGAGATAAAAGGTATTATTGATTCCTAAAGGTAGCGGATGAGCTTTTGGATGATCTATTATTACATTTTTTCCAAGCCATGCAGCAATATTGTCATCTTCGAGGTGTTTTGTGTATTTATTTATATTAGTTCCAAGCAGATAGTTATGTGTGATTAAAATATATTTTGCTTTAATATGTGGATGCAATTCTTTAAAAAAATAATCAAGGAATTTGTAATAATTTACTACAAAAATGGTATCTCCATTTTTAACTTGATCAGGATTAAAAGGTATATTAGTTTCATCTATTATAAAATCACAAAATGCTCGAAAGGTATCTCCTGAAAGGTAGGGATAATTAGACTTCCTTTTTTGTGGATCAGAGGGGAAATGTAGTTTTGTTTTTGGAAAGGCGGGAATTTTTTTGCTATATAAAAATGGAGCTATACTAAGAAGAAGTATTATTTTTAGCTTCATTATATTCCTTTATTTGCTTATGTGTGATCATTTCTAATTCTTTTAGCTTTATTAGTATTTTTTTATGGGAGCATCCGCATTCTAAAGCCATTTTATATTCGTTAATTGCCTCTTTATATAGTTTTTTGTTTTCGTGCCAGTAAGCTTCAAATAGATGATATAATGCATTACGATTAATTAAAGTAAATGTATTTTTTTGGAAATCGCGTGATATTTTTCTTTTTTTTATATTATAAGTGTGGAGCTTTTTATTGATTTCGTCTAAAAATAGTTCGGGATGATTTTTTAATTCTTCAAGAAAAGCTTTATCATTTTTGCCTAACCTATTGTTTTTGCTCCATTTTCCGTCTTTAGAAAGTGCATGCCAATAAAAATTTTTGTTTTCATTTTTTAAAATTGCTATTTTTGCTCCCTTTGCGAGCTTTTTAAAGGCAAATCTTGTCGTTTCGAGGGCTCTTCCTTTATAACCCCCTACTTGATTATACATACTTCTGGTAAATAAATAATTGCCTGATCCTATAATCATTGCATCTATATTATGTATGGTTATTGTCGATAACTTACATTTATATTTTCTGAAGTTTTTCTTATTTTTATTGAAGTATCTTATTTCACCAAATGCAGCAATGTCACATCCGCTTGTATCTAATAAGTCTATAAGTTGTTCTACTGAGTTTGGTTCTAGCAGATTGTCAGAATCTAAGTTAAAGATTAAGTCTCCATTTGAGTGTTGTAAGCAGGTATTACGGGTTTCGGATGCCCCTTTATTTTCTTTATGAAATAGGGCCTTGAAATTGGAATATTTTTTTTCATATTCTATTAAAATGTTCTTTGTATTGTCTTTTGATGCATCATCTGTACAAACTACTTCAAATGGCATAGATAAATTTTGTTGATAAATTGAATCGATGGCTCTTTTTATTGTATGAGTACGATTGTAGCAAGGAATAATAAAAGTAATTTTGTGTTGTTTTTTTATGCATAATAAATCATTATTGTTTTGATGTTTTAATAATATGAAGTTTTGATCCTTACATAGTTTATGCATAATGTTATTGGTATGATTATCTTTTTTTAAAATTAAAACCCCTCCCCGTTTAATTTTTTTTATATATAGATGTATTATTTTTTTAGCTTCATTTTTTTTATATGTTTCGTCGATATATACGAAATCTAAATAATTATTATCGATTTTTTTATAAGATAAAAGATCTTTTTTTTTGGTAAAATAAAGTTTTTTTATTGTGGCATGTTCGGATAACAATTGATGGGTGCTTTTTGAACCAATAATTGCACCGATATGAAAATGGTATGCATTTAGTAGTTGTTTTATAAATGCATTATTATTATTTGAATTTGCTTTAAAATAGTTGGTTAGCAATATTGAAAATAATAGCCCAACTATTAAATGAATGTTTCTTTTTTTCATAGGGATCCTTGTTTTGGATTGATTTTATTTAAGATTTTATAAAAATTTTCTTTTTTTATTTTAATTTTAATTTTATCAATAATTAATTTATAATATGATTCACTTTTAATCCAAAATGCATGTTCAGGATATATAGATATAAAGAAATTGCCTACTATATCAGCTAAAAAAGAAAAATGTGAGGCAGATCTTATTAAGCAATCATAATGGAGCATTGAAAATAGGTCATCAAGGATATGTTTATTTGGGCTATTTCCTTCTGTTCGACAAGAAAAGGTTATGTTTAGGTCTTTTACATAACTTTGATATTTTTTGAGTATGCGTATTGGATTTTTGTCATCTGTAAACAGGTGGATATGTAGCGGTGTATTATTAAGTTGGGAGTATAAGTTTCTTATTTGTTCTATAAAATATTGATCAGGAGGAAATTTTAAGGGGTGCCCGCAATCAGCGTAGGTATGTCTATATTTGAAAGAGTTATTCCAAAGTTGATATTTGTTAGGCTTTTCTTCTATATTTTGATTAGACAATAAGGGGAAATCAATTCCCCCGCCTTTTCTTACATGTAAAGCAACAGATACTCTATCTTTAGGAAGCTTTGTTTTTTTTATTTCAGTTCGAGGTGCAATTGTTTTTTTTAATTCTTTTATAAATTGTTGATCTTCCCAATCTATATCTATATTCGACTTATATTCGCTTTTATAGAGATATGATTCCTTTGGATCAATAGATATTGTTTTTATATTTCTATTTAAATGAATAGTTTTTTTAAATTGTTTATCTAGCGATCGATGATATTTATTTTCTACTTCATGGATCATAAGTGTATCAGAGTGTTTAAATGGGCAATAAAAAAGTGGAATATTATAGGTGTAAGATATCCATTTTGCTTTACAGTAATTTATAATGTTGTCTCCGAGGCGGCCATTTGCCGGTTTATAGGTGGCTATTGCACTAATGCAATTATTAATTGGTGTTTTCAACAGACATAGTGTAAGCATTATTATATAGAATATCTTATATCTTTGCATACTTCTCCTTTCTTAATTATATTTTAAGAGCGAATTGCAAGAAAATTTGAATATTGATAATTTTCTAGCGCATTTCGCCATTTTGATATTTTGATTAAGCCAAAAGGAGCTATTCTGAAGACTTTATAATTATAGCTAGATAATAAGGTGTATACCTCTTTAAGTGTTGTTTTAGCGTCTTTGTAGGTTCCTCCATATTCAAATTGTATTATAGAGATTGCTTTATTAGTCAAAAGATGAGGTGCTCCTTGTAATATTTTAAGTTCTTCTCCTTCAGTGTCTATTTTGATAAAATCAATATGATCAATATAATGTTTGGTGCAAAATGCATCTAGTGTATCAGTTTTAACGATAATTTTTTTTATTATATAGTTTCTTTCTTGAAAATGCTTGCGATTATAAAATCCACTTAGCCGTGAAGCGTTTTTGCATAAACAAAATTCTTTTTTTCCTATTGTATTAGAAAAGGCAATATTATATGCAAAAAAATTTTGTTTATTAGTAAGTATATTGGATAGTAAAGAGTCAAAGGCGCTGGGGATAGGCTCAAATGCATAAATAAAGGTGTTGGGAGAGACAGAAAAAATAGCCTTGCTCCAGTCTCCGATATTTGCTCCAATATCAAATATGATGTCGCCTGGTTTTACTATGTTTTTAATTATTTTAAATTCACCATTTTGTTTAATGTTAGGGCCTGCAAATCCTTTTTTGTCAAATGAGGGAGAGTCATTATAAATGGTAATTTCTTTTAATCGGGATACAATATTATGACACAAAACATTAGATGAATGTAATATTTGTAAAAATAGCAAAATTGTGATGCCGGTAGTAATTTTATTCATTTTATTTCCTTTTTCTATTAATTAAAATATTTGAAGTTGTTGGAATAATCAAAGTTTTTTATAGCTTTTTTTGTCAAAAATATGAGATTGTTTTATTATTATAAATATATTTTTCTACTAACTACAATCATAATATATATCGTTTAGAATAAAATTGTATATATTTTTTTAACCCTTTTTTTATACTAATTTTTGGTTTCCATCCTAAGATTTTTTTGGTAAGTGTTATATCGGGTCTTCTTTTTACCGGGTCATCTTTGGGTAAAGGTTTAAAGATTATTTTTGAATTGCTTTGAGTTAGTTTAATTATTGTATTTGCTAGTTTATGTATTGTCATTTCCTCATTAGGGTTGCCTAAATTGACTGGGCCAGTTACTTCTTTATTTGTTTCCATCATAGTGATTATGCCAGTAATAAGATCATCTATATAACAAAAGGATCTTGTTTGTTTGCCGTCTCCATAGATTTCAAGATTTTTATCTTTAAGAGCCTTATTTACGAAATTACTAATCACTCTTCCATCATATATATTCATATGTGGGCCATAGGTATTGAATATTCGAATAACTTTTATATCAAGATTGAACATTCTATGGTAATCAAAAAAAAGTGTTTCAGCGACTCTTTTTCCTTCATCGTAACATGCTCGAGGGCCGATAGGGTTTACATTGCCCCAATAGCTTTCAGTTTGTGGATGTTGGAGCGGGTTTCCATATACTTCACTCGTAGAGGCTTGCAGTATACGAGCATTGTTTTTTCTTGCCAATTCTAGCATGTTTAATGACCCAATAAAGTTAGTTTTGAGAGTAAATATTGGATCCTTTTGATAAAGAGGGGGAGATGCTGGGCATGCAAAGTTAAATATCCAATCAATTTCTAAATCAATAGGTTTTATAATGTCATGTTTTATAAAAGTGAAATTTTTATTAGATAGTAATGCTCTAATATTATCTATCGATGAAGTGGCAAAATTATCAATTGCTATTACGTGATGTCCCATTTCTAATAATTTTTTACATAAATGGCTTCCGATGAATCCTGCACCGCCAGTTACAAGAACTTTTTTTGTGAAGCTTAGATTGTTTATTGTGTATAGCAATAGTAAAATTATATATATTGCATGTCGCATTTTCACACTCCTTATGTTGTTGGCTTTTTTCTCTTAATAAATTTTGGTATATAATCCATATGCGCTGATTCATTAACTGTTTTAAATAAAGCATCTATATCAATTTTTAATCCTTGATTGAATATATCTAGTAATTCTTTGGGGAAAAACGCATTCATGGTTCTATTGTTTCCTATCTTATGTACACGATTTAACGGTAGGTTTACAATTTTTGATTCTTTGTAGCAAAGGCCGATTGGTTGTCTCTTTATATTTCTTAAGCCTCTGCTACCCCACCAGCCTTCAAGTGTATTAGGTGCCCAATAGCTTATAGATTTTAGTGTTGCTTCAATATCTTTTTTTCTATACAATGTCATATCAACTGTATTTGGATAGCCCCAATCACCTTTTCCTTTTGTAAAATACCATGCATAGATGTCATCTTGTATATGCATACATGGAGGAACTTGTTGATTGCAATTAAGAGGATAGCACCGTGTTAAGTGTAGCCCTAGCCGAAAATACAGCCCGTAAGCATTTGTTTTTTTTAATACGGTAATGCTTTTGTGTATATCAATAAAATCTTTAACTATAATGTCATCTACCGCAAAAATAATATATTCAGACGGAGATTCAAATGCAGCTTTAAGGGTGAGGGGTTTGAAATCTTTACGAGGATGGCTTCCTTGTTCCCAATAGATGATTGTATTAAATCGTTTTTTTACTTTTTCATATGCTTGCTTATATGCTTGATTGGAGGTTCTATAAATTACGTGAACCTCTTGAAGTCCGGTGATACATTTTTCTGTTGATTCTAAAAGTGCATACAGTTGTAAGGGGCGATCATAGGAAAATATAATTAAATCTGCTGTTTGGGTGCACCGTATGGTTGAAAATAGCAATAAGATGAGGCAAAATAATTGGATGCATCTAACTTTTTTGAAATACATAAAATTCTACCTTTTGGTAAATGTTATATCGTATGCCATGTGTGAGCTATTATTGTTAATTTTGAAAAAGGGAGTAATATTGATTTTAAAATTTTTATTAAATTTTTCTAGTAGTTGTGTCGTTGAAAACGATAGCAAGTTTCTATTTCTTTGTTCTTTTTGTACAAGATTAATTGGGATATTTATAACTTTTGATGTTTTATAACAAAGCCCTTTTTTATGAAGTACGTGTTTTGCTTTTTTGTTCCAGTAAAATTCGAGACTATTTGGGGTTGTAAAAGATAAACATTCAAATGTCTTTTTAATCATATCTTTATTGTAGATAGTCATGTCTACAGTATTTGGGTAGCTCCAGTAAAAATGTCCAGAGTTAAAGTCCCATGCAAGTGTGTCATTATCTATCTTATAAAGATTGGGAAGTTTAATTGGTCGGTTCCACACGTAGCTATATTGTATATTTTTTCCCAGGCGCAAAAAAAAGCCATAAGCATTAGTTTTTTTTAATGCTTTTACTGCATGTGTTAAGTCTACAAAATCAGTTACTATCATATCATCTACTGCAAACATGATGTATGCATGAGGAGATTTATAGATGCTTTGCATTGTAAGGGGTTTGAAATCATTTGGTGGGCTTGTTTGCTGAATAAACATAACCTTAGGAAATGTTGCTTGAAGAGTGTCATATGATTTTTGATATGCCATATTACTTGCACGATATATAATGCGTATGTCTCCAATGCCGGATATATACATTTCGATGGATTCTAATAGAGCATAGAGTTGCATTGGCCTATCAAAAGAAAAGATAATGAGGTCAGTTCTCTCTTTTTCATGTATATCTATGGTTTGTAGGAAAAAATGGGTAAGCAAGATACTTGTGCATACTATGAAAGATATTTTTTGTATTTTTTTCACATTTCACCTTTTTTAGAAATTTAAGTGGGCAACAGCAAAGATTGGAGCAGCATATTAACTCTAAAGCGCTATTGCCCAAATTTATTATACGTTTTTTACTTTTGATGCTTCAAAGAATAGACCTATATTTTCCATATCAAATAATTGGTTATTCCATGTTGCCGAGAGGTTTTCGCTTGAGTTGTAATTTAAATCACGTACGGATTGCAGTATATCATTTTTTCTATAGAGAGTCATGAATAAATTGTGAGGCCTTCTCCAGTTGTGTTCTCCATATTTAAATTGCCAAGCGTATATGTTTTTGGAAATTTCAACGTGAGGGGCTATTTTTTGTTTTCTTATAAGTGCATGATTTTCTTTTGTGTTTTTTCCCAAATAGAGAAAAAAGCCATACGCATACGTTTGCTCCATGAGTGTAATGCAATACTGAATATCAACAGGAGTTTGTACTATTGTCGTATCGGTTGAAAATAGTATGTAAGGACTTTTAGATGTAATAATAGTATCTTCAAGCTTTTTTTTGAACGTATTAGTATCTAGGATTTCAACGAAATGTATGTTTTTATATATTTGTTTTAGCATGTCAAAGTTGCTTTTGGGATCGTTTTCTGGTGAATATAATATATATATATCTTGTAATCCGGGCATATATGCCGTTACAGATTCTAATGAAGTATAAAGTTTATACATGTTACCTTCAGAAAGAATAATGAGATCTGTTTGATTATTTGGTTCAGTATGTTTATAAGGTGTTTCAAGAGGCATATATTTGTTTTTAGCTCTTAAAATATTAGCATTGTGAAGTTGTTTTTGAAGTTTTGTTTTATATACGTTGTTGAAAGGTATGCAGTTGTATATATATAAGGTGTCTTTTATAAATTTAAATTTACCAGCAACCATTTCTAGGATAGGGAACATATATGCCATATCACAGGCCGCAGTTAAAAAGCCGTCTTTATCGAGCAAATCTTGTAGTTTTATGTTTTTAAATAATCCTGCATAAAATGTTTTAACATGCGAGGATACCCATCCATCTTCTCGGTAGGCATGTGCTCTGACTATGTTTGGCGGAATTTGCTTGCAGATCCCGGGGCGTTTGAAAAATGTATCTTTTTTTTGATTGTAATGAATTTCTTCATATTGACCATATGTTGTCCAAATATTTTTATCTTGATAGGCCTTATTAATTTTTTCAAAGACCTTGTCATGTGCGCACCAGTCATCACCGTCCAGAATTATTATGATTTCATGATCGTCACATAAATGAATCGCTTTGTAGGTATTGGCCAAGGCCCCTCTATTTGTTTTGTTATTTATAAAAGTTGTTCTATGCTCTTGTTTACATTCTTTTATGTAGGCTTGTGCCAAATTACCGGTTCCATCTGTAGAGGCATCATTTATATAGATTATTCGGTAGTTTTCATAGTTTTGCATAAAAACTGTTTTGAGATTTCTTTTGTAGAAGTGTTTGTTGTTATAGGATGGTATGACAATAGCTAGAGGTTTTTCTTCTGTGTTGAGCGTAGTTTTATGTTCCTTTGCTTGGGAGGCAATTGATAGGAGAAGTAAGGCAACAAGTGTTTTTATGGCTTTCATGTTTTAATTTCCTTCTTTTTAGGCTTTTTTCTCCAGCCTTCAGGTTTTAGCCAACTGCCAGCCCAATGGTGGACGGCAAATGATTCAGGTTTTAACCAACTTTCTTTTGGCAACTTTTTTTCCTGGTATCCGCATGGATAAAAATAGCTTGCGGGAAATGCGACATCGATCATGCCGTTTTTCCCCATTTTGGAGCAAAATGATTTGGTGAAATGCAGCGGGCCAGTGGAAACAATTATTTGAACTCTTTCCCAGTCATCTTTTATGGTTTCTACACAGTGTTTCAGTATTGGGTGTTTTGGCTTAGCGGCAAATAGAGCAGATCCTAATTGCAAAAAGCTGGTATCAAGTGGAATAATCCCGGTATAAAAATCATAGGTGTGATGAAGGATGTCTAATGGTTTAATGCATTCTAAATCTACTTCTATATAGGCTCCTCCGTAACGATAGACAATTTCCCATTTTAATATATCAGATTGTTGCCCATAATTTTTTGCTTTATCAAAGAATGTACGGTTTTTAAAACTAAGATTTTTAATATCTATGACAATTTTTTGTTCTTTGTTGTTTTTTTTGTTTAAGTATTTTTTAATATCTTTAAAAGTAAAATCATTCATGAGTGTGCCAAGGTTGTAGTTTTGCGGATTATCTACCCAAAATATAAAGGTCCAGGTTGGGTGCTTATCTATCCATGTCTGTAATATTGGAAGATATTCTTTTGGTAGTTTTCTGCCAAACCATATGTAGTGAAAAATTTTGGGTATTTTATTTGTTTTTTGAGGCTTTATCTTTTTGAGGCTATTAGTCTCATATCGATATTTAAGGAATGATAAAAAGGTATGATAATTATGTTTATCTAAGTTGTCCTTGTAGCGAATTGTTTGCATTGAGGTGTCAAAGTCAACATACAAACGCTTTGCCAATGTTTTAAATTCGTTAGTATCTTTATATATGGCAATATTTTCATTGTGTTGTAGGCATGATGGAAATATAGAAATGAATAAAACTAAAAAGAATAATAATATGAGAGGGGCTCTCATTATTCATTCCAATTTTGCACAAGCTCTTCATTTTGGATGTTTTTGAATCTGTCTCCTCGGTATTTGGCTGGCATCCAGGTTCGTCCCCACCAGTGTACAGCAAATGCTCCCATTTTTTCCCACTTTGGCCTATCACATGTTTTTTCTTGTCCGCCAAGGGGGTAGAAGTATGATGCAGGAAGTGCAATATCTATGTGTTCCGTTTTGTCTGCAGATTCAAAAAAAGCTCTGGTAAAGTGAACAGGTCCTGTTTTTCCCGGAGCACCCTTATGTTTATAATAACTCTCCTTCATTGATTCTATGGTATGTTTTAAAATTGGATGGCCTGGTATTGCACCAAAAAGAGCGGCTCCAAGTTGTAGATACTGAGTGTCCAACGGTTGTATCCCCACATAAAAGTCGTAACAATGATGGAAAAGATCTAACGGCTTGAGGGCTTCAAAATCAGTATCAACGTATACGCCTCCATAGTTATAGACAATTTCATATTTCAAGATATCTGATTTAACTCCATAGTTGGTTGCATCATCGTATAGATCTTGGTTGTATAAGTTCATTTTCGCAACGTCAGCATCTGTCCAAACTTTAAACTTCCATTCATCATCCAGGTGTTTTTCTATCCAGGTGACGATATATTGTTTTAAGTCCTCAGGGACGCCACTTTCTTCAATTTTTCCGTTGATCCATACGACGTGAATAATCTTCGGTATGCGGGCTTTTTTGGTCGGCTTGACCTTCGTGAGGTTGTTTTTCTCATAAAGTTCTTTGAATAATTTATATAAATCTACACCATCTACTCCAACAACTCGCTTGGTGACCGCTATAGAAGAAAAAAAGTTTTTTGTTTGCATAGACTTTTCAAAAGAGATGTACATTTTTTTGTCATTCCATCCATATTCATTTTCCTCCGATTTTATTATTATATTACAGGATAATAAAGATGAGAAGAAGCAAATTGAGAGTATATTTTTTGATATTATTTTATATTTTTTTTGCAACATAGATTTTCCTTTTTTCGTTGGAAATTATAGGTAAATTTAACAAGAAAATAACAAAGTGTTGGTGTTAGTCAACAAGAAATTGCAAAATGTTTGTGATTAAAATAATATCAGAGGATTGATTTGATGCGAAAGGCGCCTACTCATCATCATGATCAGTAGGCGCCTTAAAAAAGCTTCTAGAAAGAGAATCCTGTTTTTGCCCAGAGTGTCCAGCGATCAAGAATCATGTTTTCTTTTCCAAATTCATACGATACGCCAAAGTTAACAAATGGAGGGAAGTTTCTCTTGTCCCATTTTCCTCCAACCGATAGGTAGAGGGCGTGTGAGACAAATCCTAAGTGCGCACAGGAATTAAGATCGATATCACTTTCTTTGATGACATTGAGGTCGTAGAGATCTAGGGGAGTGGTTGCAACAATAGGGTCTGGTGGAATAATAAATTGAGGTGGTGCAGGTGGTGGAGGGCTGGTAAATCCGGCGGTAAAGTTTCTGTGTATCATTCTCAGAGCATTGGTATATCCCATGCCAATTGCATCTTTAATGGCGGGGCCTTCACACCATTTACATTTCATATCTATACATTCTGATTGTTTTGCATAGAAGTTATATCCAACTTCTAGTTTAAACTTTTCGCTTGAATAAATAACTGAAAGAAGTGTGGAAAATGATAACTTAGGATATACTTTCATACATTTTGTAAAGACATTTATACCAGGTGTAGAAAGTAACATTGCCTGAGTAAGTTGGCCTTGTGCCGCCATCATAGCTGCTTCGGTTGCCTGTTCTTTGTTGCAGTATACTTCCATATATCTACTCCAAGGACGGCATTTTAAGTCAAAGCTTCGCATTTCCATTTTACTAAAGAGATATTGGGCATTAATATCAAATGACATTTCAAATTTTCGTTCTTTTTCTTCATATTTCCAGAGCTCAAGTTGTATGGATGGTCCAAAAAGTATCCCAAAGTGTTTGGCGTGTCCTATGATTGGTTCAAAGACATAGCATGCGGTTCTTCTGTTTCCTGTTGGAAATATGAATCCAAGGTAGGCATCGAATAAACATTTATCGCATTTTACAAACTCTTTTCCAAATCTTACGGTGATATCGGCTAGCCCCCACTTGCACAAAGGGCAGGGTGAAATTTTTCCGTATTTCCATGCGCATTGATTGAGTGCTTGAGTCATGCAAGCATAGAATCTTTGATTTAAATTAGGTACTTGTAATGCTTTGTTGTTTGGGCTGAGTATTTGTTCACAAAGTCCCATGGTTGTTTTCATACGAGTAATTGGTGCAGATATCTCAAACCATGCATATCGTTTATCTGGGTTATCCGGTTCAAATTTTCCTAAACGTTGTCGATAGGAGATACCGATACCAAACGTTGATGTTTTTGGGCAAAATGAGACAATGCTTTCAAAATCTTGCAGAGGATTTGGTGTATCAGTAAGAATGTTAAAATGTTGAGTGAGTACATCGGTTCCCCCATCTAGGTTTGTTGTCTTTGCAAGAAGTTGTGATTTGCAAAATGGGGTGAAGTAAACACCCAGCGCTCTTTCATCCGTTGAGCGGCTACCAAACAATGCAATTTGGAGTGCGCCGCCATGTCCGTTTTCTCGTGCGTTCATTCGATCTCTGAATGCGGTTATATATTCCGGAGAACCGGCTTGAAATTGAGGCCTAAATGCAAAACTTGTATAGCTTAAGTATCGACATTCACATTCATTGTTGCAGCTGCCACAACCGGTTTTTGACGGGGCAATACTTCCGGTTGAGTTTGGATATAAAACCGGTGATGCGAGTATACTAAAACAAAGTAAAAGTTTTGTTTTATTCATTTTTTTTCCTTTTTTTAATTGGAAGACTGTATGCGTTTAAGTGTTTTTATTCTTTTAAATAATTGCAGGTCGGCTTCTACCATTTCTTTAGCTAGTGTTTTAAAGGTGGTTTGTGGAGTCCATCCAATTTGGTTTTTAATTTTTGATGGGTCGCCCAGTAAGAGTTCAACTTCTGTTGGTCTGAAATATTTAGGATCTATAAAGACAATTTCTTCTCCCGTATCTGCATTATACCCTATTTCATCTAATCCGCTTCCTTTCCATTTGATATGGATGCCAACAGCCTGGAAGGCTTTTTGAACAAATTCTCGTACCGAATGGGTTTGGCCAGTAGCAACAACGTAATCATCCGGAGTATCTTGTTGAAGCATTAACCACATAGCTTCTACGTAATCTCGTGCGTGTCCCCAGTCTCTCTTTGCATTTATATTCCCTAGGTAGAGATGCTTTTGTAGGCCTTGTCTAATACGGGCAACGGCTCTTGTTATTTTTCTTGTTACAAATGTTTCTCCACGCCTAGGTGATTCATGATTGAACAGAATACCGTTGCAAGCAAAAATATTATATGCTTCGCGGTAGTTTTTTGTTATCCAAAATCCATAGAGTTTTGCTACTGCATAGGGCGATCGTGGGTAGAAGGGGGTTGTTTCGCTTTGTGGTGTTTCTTGTACTTTTCCATAGAGCTCACTTGTTGAGGCCTGATAAAATTTTGTTTTTTTTGAGAGTCCTAAAATCTTTATGGCCTCCAAAATGTTGAGTGTGCCGATAGCATCGACCTGTGCTGTGTATGCTGGCATATCAAAAGAAACACGCACATGACTTTGTGCTGCGAGGTTATAAATTTCATCCGGTTCTATTTGGCGTATAATGCGGATAATATTGGTAGAGTCTGTTACGTCCCCATAGTGGAGAATAAATCGAGGTTCATCTTCATGCAAATCTTGGTAAATATGATCTATTCTTCCTGTATTTAAAGATGATGCTCTCCTTTTGATTCCATGGACAACGTAGTTTTTTTTAAGGAGAAATTCTGCTAAGTAGGAACCATCTTGGCCTGTTATTCCTACAATGAGGGCTTTTTTTTGAGTTGCAGCATGCAGGCTGATCAATAGCGTGAGTGATAAAAAAACAATTAACATCTTTTTCATATTTTTCTCCTTTTTTAAAAAGTTGTTACTTTACTATTGTATACAAAGATGCTAATTGTTTTTTAAGAATTACGCAAAAAACTTGTTTTTAAGTAATACCTATAGATATTTTTGCATATTAGTTTTTTTAAGAAGATTAACCACTTCTTTTACTTTTTCAGTCTGATCATGTCTTGCAACTAAAATGACATCATCTGTTTCAACAACGCAAAGATTATCAATGCCTACTAATGCGACAAGCTTATTGTTTGTCTTTACGAGATTGTTTTTGGCGTCGACTTGTATCATGCTGGTATCAAGTTGCTTATGTTTTTTTTGTATATCGAGAAATATCGCGATATTTCCTACATCGCACCATGGGAAGGTTGCAGGGAGTACATATATATTTTTACTCTTTTCCATAACGGCGTAATCGATTGAGTCAGATTTTACATCATTATAATCGCCTTTACCGAGCATATATTCTGAGACACCTTCAAAAATTTCAGGAGCCTCTTTTTTAAATTCATCGATAAAGACAGATGTTTTCCCACAAAACATACCAGCATTCCAAAACATAGTGTCTTTTTGTACATATTGTTTTGCAACATCTAGAGATGGTTTTTCATGAAATGCTTTAACAGGGTATGGTGCATTTGATTGTGTTTTGTTAGCTTCTATGTATCCATATCCGGTTGCCGGATAGGTTGGTTTTAGTCCAATGAGGGTAATGTGATCATGGGTAAGGGTAAAGTTGATCGCTTGTTTGACGTATGATATAAATGTTTCTGGGTTTGATATAAATGGATCGGCAGGTAGAAATATAACACTTGCATTTGGATTGTGTTTATATAATTCCATACATCCGAGTAATATTGCAGGTCCTGTATTTCTAAGTCCTGGTTCTACAACGATGTTTCCTATTTTGTTTCCGGCATAGCGTGTGATGTTTTCCGCATGTTCTTTGGTGGTGCTGATCCATATGTTTTCTTTTGGTACAAGAGAAGAGATTCGATCAATTGCTTGATCTATTAATGTTTCTTTGGTCCCAACTGCAATAAATTGCTTTGGTTTTTCTCGTCTACTTAATGGCCAGAGCCTTGTTCCGTTTCCTCCTGCCAGAATGATGAAGTATACATCTTTATGTTTTGCAGGTAAATCTTTGCTGAAAGAGTGTGGTGCGCGTAATATACTAAGAAAACAAAGAAAAGTGACAATTATTATGTTCCTCTTCATGTTTTTCTCCTTACGGTTTGAGGGGTTGATAGATTAAAAAATTGTTTATCCAACATAAAAAATTTTTATGTACTTGCCCAGCAAAACTTTTAAAAAATTTTTAATTGCGTATACTGTTTGCCAATATATTTTATGCCAGGTGAAACAGAGGAGAAAAAACGATGAGCATTTTTTCAAAATTGTCTACCCTTTTTTCTATGGTCGCATACAAATTAGGAAAGAAAGGACACTACAGAAGTAAAAATATTTATGATTTTACCTGTTCTCAAAAGAAAATTGTTGTTGTCGTTCCATCTTATAATAATGAAAAATGGTGCCTTAAAAACTTAGATTCATTAAGAAATCAAAAGTATGAGAATTTTCATGTGATATATATCAATGACAATTCGACTGATAAAACAGGAGAGATGGTACAACGGTACATTAAAGAGCATCGTTTGGAAAAAAAGTTTACTCTTATTAACAATGCAGAGCGGCTTGGGGCGCTAGAAAATCAGTACAATGCCGTGCACTCTTGTGCAAATGATTCGATTGTTACACTTGTTGATGGGGATGATCAGTTTGCTCATCCGGATGTCCTTAATATTATAAATAGTATGTATCAAGATCCAAATATTTGGCTTACGTACGGGCAGTTTCGAGTTTTCCCTGGGGGTAAGATATGGAAGTGTACTACTTTTTCATCTGATACGATTGAAAAAAATGATTTTCGAAAGACGCCATTTATTGTTTCACATTTACGGACATTTTATGCTGGTCTGTTTAAGTTAATAAAAAAAGAAGATCTGTTTTATGATGGAAAATTTTTTGAAATGACAGGTGATCGTGCAGCTATGGCTCCATTAATAGAAATGACTGGTGGGAAGTTTGCTTATATTTCTGATATTCTTTATTTATATAATAATGAAAATCCGATTAATGATCATAAGGTTGACATTGCATTACAGCATAAACTGAATGCTGTAATAATGAATAAAAGACCTTACAAGCCAGTTCAGTGGAATGATATTGTCAATGTGTAAAGTCAAAAAAAAGGTGACCCTTAGGGCCACCTGTAGATAAGAATTTTCTTGAAAAAATATTCTCAAGTATTTATGTATTCTCTTTGTTCTGTTTTTTTGTTTTTTTTGATTGTTCTACGTTTACAACAAAAAAATCAAGAATACTACTTGTTTTGTGAACATTGATTGTTCCGTTTGATGATTCACAATGCAGTTGGTCGTAGGCTTGTATGTCATCTATAATTTGATTGATTTTTATTATGCTTTCATTTTTCATTTTTTTAACTCCTTATTTTGTTAAAAGTTTTTCATTTGAAAGCATGCAATCTATTTTTTTGACTTTTTCTGTCAAAAAAACATGTCTTCTATCTTATTTTTTATCATATGCGATTACATTAGTATAGGAAAAAATAATTAAAAGTGGGATAAAAGTATCGGGTTGTTTTTTCAAGTTGTTTTTTTTGTAAGAGGTTGTAGAATATTGGAATTAAGTAAAGTATTGCTAATGAAGTGGAGATCGTTTTTTAGAGGGAGAACATGAACGCAGGAAGAATAAACATACTTTTTATTTTTTTTATATTAGGAATGAGTCAATCATTGCAATCAAGTGAATTTCTTGGACATAGTGATCAAAATTTAAGTGATTTTATAGCTTCTGGTGCGGTGAAAGAAAAAAAACATATTTTTGGCACTGTAACCTGTAAAGATGATTTTTATTATAAGCTTAAAGGGAGAGTTGCGCTACAAAGTTTATACGATTCGAGGCAGTTTAGAGGGAATTATCAGGATTATTATTTGATTATTCCTCTTCCTGCTGATTGCTCTAAATGTTGTCTTGATATAAATGACAAATCACAATATACCATGATTGGTTTTGAGGCTTATTTTGGAGGAAAGGCATATGGTCCAAAGGTATGGAATGCAAAGACATATGCTGAATTAGAAGCTAAGTTTACGGGTGTTGGAGATTCTACGGTAAGACTTTTCAGGCTAAACAAAGGCGATGTGAGGTTTCATTGGGAAAGATCGAAATTAATGTTGGGGCATTACTACCATCCAATAGGGCGTTATAAATTACTCAATGGTGTGAAGTTTTTTCCTTATACGTTGGTAAGTAGTTATGGTGCTGGCTTTGATCCCTTTACGTATGTTCCACAAGTTCGTTTTGTTCATTGTATTAATAATATCGAGTATGCTTTTGCATTAACAAAACACTATAGATCTGAAGCTGCACGGCTTGCGGTGATGCCAGATATGTTTTTCCAGATAAGTGGCTTGATTAGAGATTCGCATGTCTTGGGTGCAGGAATAAATTATCATGTTGAAATTCCTCGACTTGTTACAGATAAAGATTATAAAACGACTGAGCAGATAGGATCTATAACGGCATATGCGCTTGCTAGTTTAAAGTTTAGACCCTTTGTTTTAAATACTAGAGTTGTTTATGCGGAAAATGGTGACATCTTTAATCTCATTGGTTCGTATGCGGTTGGAAGACGGATACCTGCAACTGACGAGAGGTTTCTTGTTAATTTGAGGACTCTTAACTATTGGTTTGATTTTACGTATGAAAGAAAAAAATCGGAACTTTCATTGTTTATAGGTTATTCTAAAAATCTTGGTGCCAGATGTCGAATTGTAAAAAGTTATAAAGATGAATACGATAATGATATTCCGCTATTGGATGTTCCTGGTGCTATAACAGATGTTGATCATTTACTTATAGCTGCCCCTCGTGTAAGAGTTCACTGGGGCCCCCTAGAAATAGGTGCTGGCATAGAATATTTCCGTGCAGCTTATGCAAAAAGAAGGTTTGATGAAAAGGATTGGGAAAAAGATTATGACTGCCGAGGAAGAGTAATTAACACTTGTCCGGTAAACAATATGAGATTTATAGCTGTAACAAGGTACTTTTTCTAGAATATTTTCAATAATTGCAGGAGAAAAGATGAAGCGAGTGTCTTCTTTGTTTATTGCATTGTGTGTATTTATATCAATACAAATAAGTGGAGCTAAGCCGTATCAAGATATAATTGTTAATAATAAAGTTATTATTAAAGGAATGCGACCAAGTTGTGAATTGCGGTATAATGCCATAAGAGATTTCATTAAAGGAACCTTTAAGCGACCCATTACTATTTTGGATATAGGCGCGGCTGAAGGATATATGACGTTTAAATTAGCGGCGGACTTTGATGCAACATGTGTTATGATTGCTGATCCAAGGGGTGAAAGTAGTATTCTCCCTAAGCTTTGTCGTTTAAATACTGATCTGGACAATGTAATTTTGTTGTATAAACGAATAACACCTCAAGAGTTAGAGCTATTAAGTGAGTGTGAACATTTTGATGTTGTATTAGCATTAAATATGATTCATCATTTTCCTACAGCGAAATGGGAGAAGGCTGCTCAGGCTATTATGAAACTAGGAGATCATATTATTATTGAAACACCTCCTTTAGAAGATAGAGGGGCTTGTGGGCAAGAGCGCATTCCTGGAATAGTAAGATTTATTGAAAGTAAAGAACATAAGATTATTGCTAAAACGAAGCGTCATACTAGTACCGCTTTTGCAAATACTTATTTGTTAAAGGGGGCAAAAAAAGAATACAAAAGAGGGGGTTGGTTTTCAGATGAAAGATGTCTGATCCATTCGTTAGCTAATAATGCTGATGTTCCAATTGGTATTAGTCTTATTACGTTTAAAATGCTTAATGGGACTTATCCTGAGGGCAATGTCTTGAAAAAAAAGATCTCTGATTTTATTTACAAAGAGAATGTACTTTTTCAGCCAAAAGATATTGTTTTACAAGGTAATAAAATTTCTGTTATAAGTACGTATGATAGAAAAAAATATAACTGTGGTTTTAGCAATGAAGACCTGGTACAGCAGATATTTAAACTGATTGACACTGAGGATAAAAAAGAGATCTTTTCTATTGATAAAATGCTACAGGGCTGGCTAAATCAAGTTTATATTAATTAGAAAAAGTAAACAATTAAGCTAAAAGGTTTTGGTGAATTAAATGAAGCGTGTAATTTTTTCGACATTATTTTTGATTGTTTTTGCTATAACAACAACAAGGCTTATCCGGTTTTATAACCAGAAATATCACAGGGGATCTTCTTCCTCTTCTAGTCGTTTGCAATTGAAGCATCGGCCATATCAAGATATTATTATTAATAATAAATTAATTGTAAGGGGGCATGGCCCTAGGTGTGCATCCCGGTATAATGCTATAAAGTCTGTGTTAGATAAGTTTAAACGACCTATTACGGTATTAGATATTGGAGCAGCTTCTGGTTATATGGCATTCAGAATTGCACACGATTATCCTTCAACCTGTGTTATGGTAAGTGACCCAAGTCACGAGGATATTAGCCTTAAAAAACTTTGTAAATTAAATACTTCTTTAGACAATGTAGTTCTTTTGAGTAAAAGAATCAGTGCTAAAGAGCTCAAGCTTATGAGTCAGCGAGAGCATTTTGATGTTGTATTAGCGTTAAATGTTCTCCATCATTTCCCCAAAAAAGATTGGAAAGAAGCTGCTGAATCTATTTTACGTTTAGGTGATTGTATAATAATTGAAACACCGCCAGTTGAAGACAAAAGAACGTGTGGGCAAGGAAATATTTCAGGCATCTCTGAGTTTATACAAAAGCATGATAATACGTTAATTGCAAAAACAAGAAGGCATACAAGCCCGAATCATTTTGGGAAAATGTATCTTATTAAGGGCACAAAAAAAGTTTTGAATAAACTTAACTTGTTTGATTACTCAAATATAGAATATGATATTCATTGTACTTTTTTAAATAGATTCTTAGTAAGGCGAGATGCTAATAATAGTAATATGAATGCTGTTCCAGCAAAAAGCTTAAATAGGTTGATGTTTCCTAAAGGAATTAGCCTTATAACTTTCAAAATGCTCAATGGTGCGTATCCCACAAAAAATATGATTAAGGAGTCTATTGCAAAAGTAATTTACAGTAAGGGATCTGTTTTGTTGCCTGAAAATATCATTATTCAGGGGCGGGATATTGCGTTGTTTGATGATAGTACGATAAGCAACAATGGGCGTCCCAAAGATAGCTTGCAGTTTGTTTATAATGTTATCGATGCTGATGATGCAGGAAAAGTTTTTTCGGTTTGTAAAAGAATGGCAGACGATTGTGCTATTCAAAAAGCAATAACGAGCTGAATATGTTTTATCTTTCATTGGTAAGTTTTTTATAAAGGGGTGTGTTGTGACTGTGAAAGCAAAAAAAGTAAGACTCTTTATTCTTTGGTTTTTCCTTTGTTCTTTTTATGTTATAGCCATTGAGAATAATTCTATTGAACAGGTAGAAGAAAGCTTAACGAATAAGTTGCAAGATAAGAAAATAAGAAAAAAAAAGAGGCGTTTATCCAAGAAGAGAAAAAAAAGAAGAAAGCCTAAAGGGAGAAGCAAGGGTGCTCGAATAAGGAAAAACCGGAGAAAGTGGCGAAATCTGAGGGTCAAATTAGGGGAAAATATATTTTCAGATCTAGAAGAAAAGCGGATGATTGTTTTAATAACAAGCTATAATAATGCTCAATGGTATAAGAAAAATTTAGATTCAGTTTTTAATCAAACATATAAAAATTATTATGTTATTTATATAGATGATTGTTCTCCCGATGGTACAGGACAGCTGGTAGAGAATTACATTAAAGAAAGGGGGCTAGAAGATAAAGTTTTATTGATACGGAATGAGGAGCGGGTATATAAGTTAGCAAACCAGTATTATGCAATACATGAACGATGTAAAGATCACGATATAGTCCTGGAACTAGACGGTGATGATTGGTTTCCCAATAAACATGTTTTGACCTATTTAAATAAAGTATACTCGAATCCTGGGGTTTGGTTGACCTATGGTACATATACTTGTTATCCGTCAGGTGAAGATGGTTATTCTCGTGTGCCATGGATTATCTATGTTAAGAGAAATCAGTTTAGAGAAAAGGGCTTTTTTTATACGGGACTGCGTACCTATTATGCAGGGTTGTTTAAGTTAATAAAAAAAGAGGATCTTATATATAATGGTGAGGATGAAGAATTTCAAGGAAAGTTTTATCCTATATCATCTGATTTTGCAATAATATATCCGATGCTTGAATTATCACGATATAATCATTTTAGGTTTATTCGTGATAGTTTACTTATTGTTAATAGAGATAGAGGAGCCAGTTTTTATTCCGATCGAATGTATCGAGTATTGTGTGAAATAAATGCTGATGTAAAAAGTAAGTCGCGGTATTCCTCATTAGAAAAACCTTCCTGGGATATGGGGCTTGCTATCGATAGTTAATTATATTTATATTGTTATCACTTCATCAACAGATTTATTTTCATAGACAATTGCAGAGATTGCTTTGGTAAATGAGATAGCATTATCAAGGGATTGCTGAAAGATGTTGCGGCCGGTTGCGCTTCCCCTGGTGTCACCTGTGTGTATTTGATCATAAAGCTGTTGTAAAAAAACTTTTTTTTCTTTTTTCTCTCCGCCAGAACATAGTAATTTTGTATTTCCTGCGGCAGCTGTTATTTGTTTTAATTGTTCATTGTTGCCTTCTGGAGGATTTATTTTTGCAAAATCAGCTCCTAAGCAGTTGGCAATACCTGCAGCGCCCGCAATGAGCTTATGATTTGCTTCATTATGTATATGCTTTCCTCTAGGATACATCCACACAATTGTTATAAGTCCATGCTTATGTGCTTCATATATGCATTGAGCCGCTTGTTGTAGCATCTGATTTTCGTATTTACTTCCAAGATATACGGTATATCCAATGCCACAGAGGTTAAGATTCGTATTGTTTTTGAGTTCAATAACATCCTGGACGCTCCATAATTGAGAACTGAGAGGGTCTTTTTCATCTTTAGGTATTATATTAGTTTTTGAATTAAGCTTTGCAATGTAATTGATATTGGGATATTGTTTGCCATATCTTGTAATTAAACCAAGTTGTGTTGCAAAAGCTCCGATATATCCTTTGCTTGCAATCTCAAAAAGATGGGTTGGGCAATTGACTTCTTTTGGTAGTGAGTTTCCATGAAAATCTTGATTTAAGTGTTCTATTTTTTGATCGCCTGTAAATAGCATAAGGCGACTGGTTCCTTTTGTTATAGCTTCGTAATTTGTAATAAATATTTTTTCTGTCTCTTGTGGTACGTCGGCAGGAATTGTTATCTGTTTCATCTTTTATCCTTTTTTTAATTTTTTTAAATAACTTTATCATGAATTAATGTTTTTTCTGCAATTTTTTCAAATAAGGGGACAACGACTGTTTGTGAATATACATTTTTTTTATCTATTTCTTTTAAGAATGTTATGATAACTCGTTGATAGTTGTCTTTTTGTACTATCCCGGCACAGGTGAAGATATTATGGTCCTGTGAATATTTACCATCGACTAAAAGATTTGCCGTACCCGTTTTGCACATAACCTTATACCCTTTTATTCGGGCTCTTCTTGCTGTTCCTCGCAAAGTTGTATTTTCAAGTATTTGTTTGAGCTTTGTGATACTTGTTTCTTTATATATTCGTTGATTGTTCTTTTTTGATTCTTCTTTATCGTTGGATAGTATTAGCGTTGGCTGTATTGCGATACCATCCCTTGCAATTATACAAAATGCTTTTGCAAGTTGTAACAGTGTGCTGGAAATTTCATAGCCATATGAAAGAGATATGACCGATTGTTTAGACCAATTTTTAGGATGATTAACAAAGCCTTTTTGTTCTCCGGGAAATGTGATATTTGTTTTTTGTCCAAATCCTATTTTTTTATAGTGTTTATATAATTTTTCGCCAACTCTTTTTGCTACAATAGCAATTCCTATATTGTTTGATTTTTCTACAACTTGAGAAAAGGATAATAATCCGTGAGCTTTTACGGTGTTTATTTTTCGACCATCAATGTAGGCTGTTTTTTTTCCTTTGCAATCTATTTGTTCATCGAGAGAAACAACTTCTTCATCTATTGCTGCAAGAGCCGCAAATACTTTAATGACGGAGCCTAGCTCATAGCTTTCTGTTATAATTTTGTTTTTACAAGTGCGCAAATCGAGAAACTGTGTCTCATTTGGATCAAAGTAAGGGTAGCTGACCATGGAGAGGATGTCGCCACTTTTTGGATCCATTATAATCACAGCTCCTTCTTTAGCATTATGTTGTTTAATGCTTTCTTGTAGCTCCTCCATTGCAAGAAATTGTAGATCACTGTCTATTGTTAAAAGGATTGGCTTTCCTTTTTTTCCTTTAATTTTTGTTTCTTTTTTAAAGTGAAAATGTCCAGACCTTGCATCTTTTTCTAAATAGAATGTGGTGGGCTTGCCTGTCATAGTTTTATCACACTGAAGTTCTATGCCAAATAATCCTTTATTATCAATGTCTGTTATGCCAACGACTGTGCCCGCGGCTTCCAGTGGGTAAAATCTGTTTGGTTCCTTAAGTAAATAAATATCTTCTATATTATTTTCTTTTATTATAGAAATCTGATTATCTTTTAATTTACGCTGCACGAACATAAATTTTTTATCTTTGTTCTTTTGAAATCTTTGTAATGCATTGGGGAAATGATTTTGTAAAAATGGTAGTAATTGTTTTTCTGATATAAGTTGTTTGGGAAGTATAAATGCGGAATAGCAATCCTTATTCATTGCTAGATATTGTTTTCCTGATCGGTCAAATATTGGTGCGCGGGCAGGGTGGCGTGTTATTTGTACATTGTATTGTCTTTTTCCTAATGTTTTAAAAAAGTCGTTTTGCCGTATTTGTAGGAGATACAGGTTTAAGGCTATTATTAAGTATGCTGAAGAAAATAGCAGAAAAATAAATATAGTGCGTGTTTTATAGCTTTTATCCATTAACCACAAGCTTTTTTATTTGTTTTAATTTAACTTTTCCCATTTTTAAGACATCCTTTGCAAATTGTTTGATAGATGATCTTTTTTTTTCTTGATATAGTTGTTGAGAAAATTCTTGTATAGTTTGGCTTAAAACTTTTTTTTCATTTTCATATTTTTGTTTTTGATAGGTAAGTTTAATTATTTTGTTGTGCTTATTTATTTGGAAGAATATAAAAAATACATGAGTAGCTACAAACAATGTTATAAACGTTCCTCTTTTCATTACAATACTCTTTTTTTATATTGTTGCCATTATTTAACTATTTTTAGAGTACTGTAAAGTATTGAGGATTATCAATTACTTTTTGTGATTAAGGGGGAGGAGCTTTAAAATTGTAAGTTAAGAAGCCGCTTTAAATATTGCTAAAGAAATGATACTTATGGTTGCTAAGTAAAGTATGGCATATAAACATGTTCCAGTACAAAGTCCTGTAGAAATGAGACATGTTTTTGCGCAGCATTTTACTGCTTTTTTACCAAAAGGTTTTTGTTCTATGGGATTGCTTTCCAGAGGGCAAAAAGATTGGTTGTTTATATTGGTGACGATAATTTTGGGGACAATTTGTTTCTTTTTTTTACAGCACTTAAAACACATTGGTTTTATAACTGTACAAAGCAAAAGAAAAAAAGTTGTTAATATTATAGTAGGTTTTTTCATTTTTCTCTTTTGCATTATACATTAACTTATCATTATTTTGTATAAATAATTAATTACCAATCATAGGTCATACCAAAGTGAACTTCGCTAGCTGTTTCACTTAAACGCTTTCTACGGTCAAGTTTGAATCCCCAATCAACACGGATTGGTGCTGGGGTAAGCATACGTATGCCAAAGCCTACAGCATGTCTAAAGTTGAAAGAGTTGTTTTGTATGGCTATTGGACAACGCGCAAAAGGATTGTCAAAGCCGGTACCACCGTCATAGAATGCAACGCCTTTGATGTTAAAGTCAGGAGTTATTGGGAAATGTAATTCTGCATTGACAAAGAATGCTTTTTTTCCACCCAATGAGTCTCCACAGAAGTTTGGTCCAACTTGTCCAAATAAGAAGCCTCTTACGCTTGCTGGTCCACCAATATGGAATAATTCTCTGTATGGAATTGCTCTGTTTTTAAATTGTGAGACAAATCCAAAGTATGCATGTAGTCTGAGAACTAAATCATTTTCTCCAATAAGTGGTGTATACCAATTGATATCGAATTCAGATTTAAAGTATCCTACATTACAGTCAAAGCTAGGAAGCCCAAACTTGGTGAGGAAAAACCATTTGTAGCCACGGCTTGGGTGCATAGGGTGATTTTTTCTATCTTGTGCAAATGTTGCCTCGAGCCAGAAATAGCTTCCAGCTTCAAAGAGACAGTTAAGAATTCTTTGATATTCTCTGCGAAATTCTCTAAAATCAGGTGGCAAGAAAATAATTGAAGGAGGTCTTTCATACAAAACTCTATCTCCACCAAATTGGCAAAGAATTTGTGTGTTGTTCAACCAAGGAGAAACTTTTCCTAATGTGATACCGCCACCAGTTAATTTTTCACTAACAGGATGTACATTATGGAATTCTCCGTAGGTAGATCTTTTATGATAAATATCCAAGGCCCCTGTTATTGGTCGATCAAATAGCCATGGATCAGTAATATTAAAGATTACGTTTTGCTCATTTTTAGAAAGAGTTGCATTTAAGTTAACGGCTACTCCGGTTCCAAATATATTTGTATCATTAAGTTCACCACTAACAGAAAAGCCTGAGCCTGGATCACTTAAGTTTTCTGTAGAACCACCAAATCCTACTTTTATACCTGCATGCCCTGTTTTTGCTTCCTTAACAATAAGGTCAAGGTCTGCATGATTTTCGTCGATTCGTGTTGTTTTCCAGTTGACACCATCTCTCTTGTCAAAGAAGCCAAGAGATTCAACGTTAAACTTAGACATGTCCATTCGTTGGTTAGTTAATAAATCACCTTCGCGTAAAATAATTTTTCTTCTAATTACTTTATCTTTAGTTTTTCTGTTTCCTATAATGTTAACTTTATTAAGGACAATTCTTTCGCCTGGTTCTGTGTAAAAGGCAATAGAAACCTCTTTGTTATCATCATCAGGTTGGATAGAAGGCTCGATATGTGCATAAATATAACCTAATTCTCCCCAGATAAATTCGAGAGCCTTCATAGCGTCCATTATTTTTTTTCGTGAATAGAGATGGCCTGGTCGTATTGGAACACGAGAAGCCAGATATTCGTCTTTAAAGATGCCTTTTCCAGGTGCTTTTACTTCTTTGATTTTATAAGAATCACCTTCTTCAATTTTGAATACAATTGTAAAGTGCTTCGTTGATTTTTCCATGATGATATCAACATCGAGAACTTTTGCCTTCATGAAGCCATTGCTTTGATAGTATTGTTCTATCAAGTGTTTGTCAGCTTCTAATCTGTCAGGTTGTAAGTTGCCTGCATTATCTAAGAAACCAAGAATCCAGTCTTCTTTTGTAAAGAGAAGCTTTCTTAATTCTTTACCGCTGATATGTGTGTTACCTTTAAAGAGAACTTGTTTTACTCTGGATTTCTGGCCTTCATCTATTTTAAATATTGCGGTGGCTCTTCCGTCCTCGTCTATTTCAAGCAAAGATTCTACTTTTGCATTGTGATAAGATTTGTCCCTATAAATATTTCGAATCTCTTTTTCAAATCGTTTGAGCTCATGTTCATCTAATGCAGGAATGTCAGAAATATTGATTTTTTTCTTGAGTTCTTCGTCAGAAATTTTTCGTTTTTTAGGTTCATATTTTATATCTCGCAGGATGTTTTTTTCAAGAACAACAACATGAAGCTTTATGCCATCAGCTCCTACAAGTTCTCCCTTAAGTTGAATATCTTTAAATCGTTTTAATTCATAAAACAACTTACGAATTAAACTCCTTGATTTTCTTGCATCAAATGTTTCCCCAATTTTGTAAGGAATTCTATCGAGGATTGCATCTGTATCAACAAGCTTATTTCCTGAAACAATTATTTCTTTAATTATTTTTGGAGTACCGGTTAAGGGGGGGGTAGGAATTTGCTGTGGAACTGCTTGCCCTGTTTGATCTATTGTTTGCTCTGTTTTTTTTGTTGCTTGCGAGGCTGGAGGTGTTTTTTGCTTTTTAGTATTTGTATTTTCTTTATTAGAAGAGGATTTTTTTGCATCTAAGTTGAAAGCGTTTTCATCTACAATATTAAAGCTATCAGCTGGAGGGATTATTTTTTTTGTTGCTTTTGATAGCAAAGCCTGTGGTGTTATAAAGAGTGATAAAAGTGCGATTAATGCAACATTTTTTAAAATGTTTATACGCGATGATATCATGTATAAGCTCCTAGTTTTTCTAAGTTTCATGTTACTATATAGGTCTCGTATAGAATATGATAATACTATTTTTTTTTGAAATTGACCAATTAATATAAACCTTTTTATAATAATGTATAATTAAAATTATAATTATATAGTCTACAATTTTTATTATATAAAAGAGGCACAAATGATAAAAGTTACAAATACTTTAACTGGAAAAAAAGAGATTTTCAAGCCTATTGAACCAAATAGTGTAAAAATGTATGTGTGTGGAGTGACGCCTTATGATGACTCTCACGTAGGTCATGGCCGTGTTGCGGTGGCGTTTGATATTTTATATCGGTTGTTTAAATTCCTTAACTTTGATGTGAAATATTGCAGAAATTTTACTGACATAGACGACAAATTGCTTAACAAGGCCGCAGAAAAGTTTTCTGATAAACTTCGCTATAAAGAGCTTGCTGATACATTTATTAAAAAGTATAGTGAAGATGTTGATAGTCTAAATTGTTTAAGGCCAGACTTTGAGCCTCGCGTGACAGAAAATATTGATGAAATAATTGCATTTATAAAGGGGCTTGTAGATTCTGGATATGCGTATGCTTCAGGTGGGGATGTCTACTTTAGTATTCAAGCATTTAAAAATTATGGAAGCCTTTCAAAGCATAATTTGGAAGATTTAAAAGTGGGGTCTCGGGTTGAGGTGAGTGATATCAAAAAAGATCCATTAGACTTTGTGCTTTGGAAGGGAAACAATGACGGCCAATTTTGGGGGAGTCCGTGGGGTTATGGAAGGCCTGGATGGCATATCGAATGTTCTGTGCTTGCATCAAAATATTTAGGAAAGCAGCTTGATATTCATGGTGGTGGAATGGATTTAATTTTTCCACATCATGAAAATGAGATAGCTCAATCTGAGGCGTTGAACAAAAAGCAGTTTGTAAATTATTGGATGCATAATGCCTTTGTGCGTATTGATAAAGAAAAAATGTCAAAATCATTAGGTAACTTTTTTACCTTGCGTCAGATATTTGAAAGATTTGATCCGATGGTATTACGGTTCTATTATATTAATCATCAATATCGCGCACCCCTTGATTTTTCTTTTGAAGATATGCAGATGATCAAAAAAAGTTATCAACGGCTTTGTAAGGCATTTGCGGGGGTAGAATGTCCTAAGGATATTTCTAAATCTGAGATGACCAAATATAAAGTGATACAAGACATGTTAGTATTCTTGTCTGATGATCTAAATACACCGGGGATGCTTGGTGTTTTGTTTGAACATTTGAATGAGATCAAAAAAAATAAGGATGAGCTTTGTGCGGTAAGAGCATTTATTAACGATGTGCTTGGTTTGTCTCTTGAACCATTAAAAGAGGAAGAAGTGGAAATTACGCCTGAGATTCAAGGTCTTATAGATGCAAGAAAAGAAGCTCGTCAGTCAAAAGATTGGGCAAAGGCTGATGCTATTAGAGATCAATTAAAAGAACTTGGCATTGATGTTCAAGATAAAAAGTTGTAATAAAAAAGCCTCCTGGTGAAAAATGCAGGAGGCTATATTTTTTAAAAACTGGAATTATCCAAGAAGGCTTTCTATTCGTGCCTTAAGATCTTCTTTGCTCATGTATCCTGTTTCTTTGCCTTTTATTTCATTGTTGTTGATGAAAATAAAAGTAGGAACAGATGATACGCCATATTTAATTGAAAGTTCTCTTGCTTCATCTACATTTATTTTTGCAAATTTATATTTATCTGATAATTCTTTTTCTAATTCTTCTACGATTGGCATAACATGTTGACATGGGCCACACCATGGGGCATAGACGTCAATAATAACAGGTTTTGTTGATTCTTCTATTTCAGCTTTATGATTGTCTTGTGTTATGGTTATAACTGCCATTCTTTCTCCTTGGCTAATTATTGTATTTTATCATTAAAGTTAACTATATATACGCCTATGATACCCAGAAAAATTAAAAATTATAAGAAATAATTAATGTGGGCTCAGTTTAAGTAGGTTTACATTAACATGTATTTGAAAGCTTATTTGGCTTGATCAAGGGAGTGTCTCCTTGTTAGTAAGAGTGTATATCTCTAAGGCGCTATTGCTCTGGAAGGTTTTTTTGTTCTTTTTATTTTTTGAATAGTTTTTTTACCCGGTTGTTTGCTTTTTTTTTGTGGTGCTTCTTTTTTTTGTTTTTTTGCTGCAGCTGCTTTTTCTTTCTTTTTTTCTTTTCTTGTTTTCTTTGCTTTTTTTTCAGTTTTAGCTCGTGTTTTTCTTTTTTCCATTTCTCTGTCTTTATATCCTTCAATAGTGAGTTTCAAAACTCCTTTAAAGTTTAGCTTTCCTTCTACTGGGAATCCACCAGGACTTTTTTCGTTATATCGCAAGAGGGTTCTGTTCTCTATAAGGTAATTATTTTTTGTTTTATCATGGGAAGCTGCAACTAATTCAATATATTCTCTTTTTGTTTTGTCTCCGTCCATATATTTCCAGATAATTGGGCTATTTGCGCCGTCTCGTTTTGTTTCGAGTCTTTGTACTTCAGAAAGATCAAAACGCATTTGTTGTAAAATGTCTTTAGGATTGGATTTTATGGTGTGTAAGTTTGGATCTATATTGTTTGTTTTGGTTGTAGGAGCAACAAAAACGGGTATTTGTTTGATGTTGTTTCCTATCGATATATTGTCTACCTCTATTGTTTTGTCTTGATTTGCATAGGGTACAAGTTTGCCAAAAAAATTTATTCTATGCAGGACGTCTCCACTTACTTGACTTACTCTTCTTCCACCCCAGTTTCCCATAAGTATTATGGCAGTTATTAAAGCAATACTTGTAATTTGTTTGTTCATTTGATTCTCCTTTTTTTTAATTATTTAATTTGCAATTATATTTGTACTACAATAATTGTTACTTATGCAAGATATGTGTTAAATTTTTTAAAATATTGATCAATTAGCTTTATATTTATACAGTTAAATGGTGATTGTTTAATTTCTTATAAAGGAGAGGAGAATTAGGTATGGAATATCCAGAGTCACCTTATTCAGAAGTGGTAAGCCCTACAAGTTTTATGTATAAGGTTTATGGGTGGATGTCTCTTGCTTTGGCTATGACGGCAGGCATGGCGTATTATGTTTTTAAAAATCCTTCTATGTACGCATCAATTAAAACAAATCCATGGTTTTTGATTGGGATTATAATTTTACAGTTTGTTTTAGTGATAGTGCTTTCTGGATTTATCTTAAAGATGAGTTTTACGACAGCATTTATTACCTTTCTGGTATATGCTGTTTTAATGGGGGTAACAATGTCGTTTATATTTGAAATATATACAACGGCATCTATTTATGCAACGTTTTTGGCGACATCAGGAATGTTTGGAATTACCTGTCTTTATGGTTATTTTACAAAATCAGATCTAACTTCGGTGGGAAGTTTTGCTTTTATGGGATTAATAGGTCTCATTTTAGGTGGTCTTGTTAATTTCTTTTTAAAAAGTTCCACTTTTAGTTTTATTTTGTCGGCAGCAGGTGTTTTAATTTTTGTATTGTTGACTGCATATGATTCTCAAAAAATTAAGCAGATGGCTAATAGGTTGATAGCGTCGCCTGAAACACGAAGTAAGATTGCGATTCTTGGGGCATTAACGCTATATCTTGATTTTATCAACCTTTTTTTATATATGTTGCAGTTTATGGGACAAAGAAAGGAAAATTAATTTTTTTAAAAAAGGTGATTATATGAAAAAATGTATGAGATGTTTTGTTTTATTAGTATTTCTGATTGGAATGCTATCAAGTCTGTATGTGGCTACTAAGAGTAACGATAAGGCAAAAGATGTAAAAAGCTCTAGAAGCGCAAAGAGAAGTAAGAAAAAAAGATCAAGAACGAGAAAAGAAAGAAAAAAAATAGAAGAAAAAAAAGAGGAGCAAGAGGAAGCTTCAAAGATAGTTGCATCAGCTGAGGCTCCTAAGTATTCAGAAAAAACTTTTTATGAAAAGAGAAGAAAAGAAGTAAAGGCGTTTGTAAATAAAGCTGTTGAATATCTTGAAAAAAATGATCTTGGTGTTGCATTAAATGCCTTTTCTCATAGCAAAGAATTTTTAGACGGAGAGCTTTATATATTTGTATATGATTCAAATGGTGTATGCTTATCTATTGGTAGATTCCAAGATATCATTTGGAAGAATATGAATGACTATAGAGATGTTTTTGGAAATTATGTCATTAGAAAAATTGTTAATAAAGGTAATGCCGGCAAAGGATGGCTTACTTATGAATGGAAAAATACAACAAAAGTTTCTTATGTAAAAGGTGTTATTAAGAATGGTAGAAGGCTTACGATTGGTTCTGGTTTCTATCCTATTTCTAAGCGGGATGCGGTAATTTCGCTTGTAAAAGGAGCTTCAGAGCATTTTAGACTCGAAGTAGAAAAGGGTGAGAGTCCTGCGTCTGTATTTAGTGAAATGAGTTATCCGCTTGGGCGATATAAAAGAGGAAATCTTTACTTATATGCATTATCGTTTGAAGGTAAAATAATGGCACAAGGGGATAGGCCGGGGCTTATTGGGCAAAATGCCATACGGTTTAAATCAAATAGGGATATTGTTAATTCCCTTAAGGCTTCAGCTGCTGGAGGTGTTTGGGTTGACTATACTTCAAAACGGGCAAAAAAGATGGCGTATGCAGAGAAGTTAACAGATAAGAAGGGGAATCATTATTTTGTTGCTTGTGGTTATTATCCTGATGCTAACAAAGGACAGGCTGAAGAGCTTGTTAAGCGTGGCTATACCTATATGAAGACAAATGGTATTTCAAAGGCCGGTCAAGCATTTTCGACAAAAGAAGATAATGATTTTCGATATGGAGATCTCTGGTTGTTTGTGTATGATTATAAGGGGAAATGCATAGCAAATGGTGATAATCCTGATAGGGTTGGGACGCCTCGCTTTGATGAGAAAGATGATGATGGAAGATATTATGTGCGAGAATTTATAGAAAAAGGAAAAGCTGGTGGTGGATGGATGTCGCACAGAATGAACAATGGTTATCGTTTTGTATATGTAGAGCCAGTTAAGATGGGAGCTCAAGAGTTTGTTATCGGATGCGCTTTATTTCCTATCTCTAAACCTGAGACGGTACAGTTGATGACAAAAGGAGCTGCGAGTTTGTTAACAAAAGAAACAAATGAAAAGGCCTTTGGTGAGTATGTTAAGCGGGGCGGTAAATTTATAAAAGGTGATTTAGAAGTTTTCGCATTTGATTATCAGGGAATATGTTATGCGGATGGAACAGATTATAAACATATATGGAAAAATCTTTTCACCGCAACCGATGATGATGGCCGTCCATTTGTGAAGTTATTTCTCAATACAGCAAAAGAGGGACCCGGTGATGTAATCTTCAGGAAAAATGGAAGATTAAAAAAAGCATATGTAGTGAAAGTTGAGAAAGCTGGAGGTCCATTTGTTGTTGGGTCAAGTTTCTTTATTGAGTAGTAATATTCGATATCAGTAAGCAGTAATATCCCGGCTTTTAGCCGGGATATTTTTTTGAGTAAGCACTATTTTAATGTGAACTTTGATTTTTTTATTGCTCCGCCTGGCATAACCTTTCTAAAAGCATAAACTCAGCGGCGCCGTATAGACTAACATTGTAATCAGTAACGACGTAGACCGGAATATCTTTGAGTATATCTTTTTGCTTACAGCAATTAGTAAATTCTTGTACAAAACTTTTTTGTTTAAACAACTCAATGTTTTTTGCGGCAATACCTCCTGCAATACACACGCCTCCAAGCGCTAGAGCATCAAGTGCGAAATTTTTTGCACATCGGGCATACAAAATCGTATAAAGTGAATAGGTGTCAAAACAGCTTTTATTAATATTTCTGCTGGCAAATATTCGATCTGGATGTAAGTAGACGTCTGTATTTTTTTGTTCCTTGTTTTTTTTATTAAAAAAATCATAAAGTCTCGAGATACCTTTTCCTGAAAGAACATTTTCCCAAGAAACGTTACAGTTTTTCTTCTTTGCTTTTATATATTCAGTGAGTTCATATTCTATTGGCGATTGCGGAGAAAAATCTGCGTGTCCGCCTTCAGATGGGAAGGGTAAATATCGATTTAGTGTTTCGTTCCAGTGCATGATACATTTTCCAAGTCCGGTGCCTGCTCCCAAGATTGCGATTGCTCCATGTCTTCGAGGAAATCCTTCATTAACTTTTACAAGACTTTTTGGATATGTTGCATATATACCGTGTCCAATAATTTCAAAATCATTGACAATGATGGCACACCGAATGCTTGTCTCTTTTTCAATGTCTTTTTTATCTAATGCAAAATGTAAGTTGGTTGGTTTGCAATAATCACGATTTGCAGAAATAACCCCGGCTGCAGCAAAGCAGGCGTTAAAAATATATATGCCATGAGCGTTTTTTATATAGTCAAGAAGATCTTGAACAAGTTGCGTAAAGTTTTTAATTTTTTGACTTTTAAAATGGATAGATAAAATAAGTTCTGGCTTACCGTCTTTCGGCACGAAAACACCAAAATTACTATTGGTTCCACCAATATCTGCGCCCAAGATACAGACCGTGTTCTGGGGGATTTCTTTGACATACGTTGTTTCTGTAAATTCTAACATTACCTCTTTCCTTTTTTTATTTGAGAAGAAAATAGAGTCTAAATACTCTGAGACCAAGTAGACACACTACGAATTCTGATGCAGGAAGCAGCAAAAGTAGGGGGTGAAGCGGTTGGTTTCTGTTTTGATTTTGCATTCTGGGCCGGGTGTAGTAATGCGCTTTGTATGCAGAGCGTTCATTTAGGTAGTTTGATTCAGTTCGTTTTAATTTTTTATATATTTTTTGTTGTATTGCGAGATCTACGGGGCTCATAGTTTGTTGATAATACATTTGCTTACACACAGGAGGATCTTTCTCAAGGCCTAATTCAGGGGGATCGTCTAACGTTTCATTTTGTAGTGACTTCAACAGGGGCTGCTTTTCTAAGATGCCTACTTTTCGTTTTAAATTCTTATGATGAATAGAGCGTTCTGTTTGACTTTTCATGCAGAGAGAAAAAGGGGAAATGAGTATTAAATATAGTATTAAAAAAATGCTATATATTTTTATCATATTCCTCCTTATATTTTTTGTTCTTATTTTAGGTTTGAGCTTTTTTAATTGCTTCAACGCGTTTGAGGTCTTTATCTCTGCCCATTGTTTTATATACATGTAGCAAGTCATCAAGTGATGCAACTGGTACGGAAAAATCTCCAACTGTTATCATCTGTGGGGATCGTAACATTTTGGAGGATGTATGCCAGGCGGTATCTGTTGCTCCCTTATATTTTAAGTCACCCTTAACTTCAACCTTTATATCATCGATGACCAAGATTCCCATCACGGAAACAAGGTTGTCTGACATTTTTTCTCTTATGGCAGATACTTCGTGATTGTTAAAATGTTTACAGATATTAAAGGCACCTTCTTTATCGCTGATTATATCTATATCATCAATTTCTTTGATGTCGATGCCATGGAGTAGCAGGGCACAGCTTCCCGCGATACACCAGCTTATTTCCTTATCTTTTAATCTATCGCTTATTATTTTCAAGACTTGTTTTATTTTATGTGGAACTTCAACATTTGCCATTTTTCTCCTTTGGTTTTTTATTTATTTTCTAATCTTTATCATGTATAAAATATTTTTTTTGTTTTATCAATCTTTCCACGCCCACCATTTTAAACGTTTTGGATCATGCTTTTTATGTGATGCATAATATACCGCACATCTAAAGACATACAGCATGCAGCGATCGATATGTTTGTTATATAATTCACATAGTTTTTCATAAAGGTGTTGTGGATCTTTATTTTTTAAATCTTGTATTGATCGAAGGCCCAGGTTCCAAAAATCTTGTGCTATTGATTTGCCAACACCTGGTATTGTTTGTAGTTCTTTTAGTATTTTGTTTTTATTTTTCATTTTTTGCTCAACCAAAAAAGTTTGGGATATTTTAAATGTTACATCCTTATAATGGTACGTTGGTTTGATTTTTTTTAAAATAGTTCGCTAAAAAATGTTCCTGAATGTATGTGTTCCATTGCTGTTTTTATAGGGCCCAAAGTATTGGGAGGGAAGTTGTCTTTATCGATAAAGATAAGATTGCCGCATTTGTGGGGTTCACAGTTTCTTATTTTTCCGGTCCACTTTTTGCAATGTAGGTAAATATCAAGATATTCCTTGTCCTCTATGCGGTGCATAATATGGACCACCTGTAAATCTTCTGATTTTATATCAATGCCCGCTTCTTCCTTTGCCTCTCTGATCATGGCTTGAGTTGAACTTTCATTCCCATCGAGATGTCCAGCAACAAGACTATAGAAACCATCAGCATATCCTGTATTTTGCCGTAAGTACATTAATATTTGATTTTCTTTTTCTAATACGAGATAAACGGCGATATATGCTTTGAATTTATCTTTTGACATTTTTTAACCTAGAAATTTATTTAAACAGATAAGCCGAAAAAAGGTTCACTTGCTAGTTTCTTGAGGTTTTAATGAGAAATTATCCTTTAAAAAACTGGGCGCCCCATACGAAGCCTTGGCGAAGATTGGCCTGCCAGACGAAGTTCATTCATAAGAATGAACGAAGACTGGAGGAGAGAGGGGGATTCGAACCCCCGAGTCCGTTTTAGCGGACTAACGGTTTTCAAGACCGTCGCATTCGACCACTCTGCCATCTCTCCGAGTAATCTACTTATATTTTATAGATAAACTGAAAATAAGGCAAATTTTGATATAAATATCATTATATAGAAGGTTGTTTTTGGCTGCCGCGTCTGAAGGTCCCTCCTAGCCTTGCCTTTTGACTATTTGTGTTTTTTTTGCTATTCTTTGTGTGTGATTAAATGGTGTTTAGATATAGGTGTGGAGGTTTAGTCTGTGTTTAAGAAAAAAATATTCTCATTTTTACTGTTGTTAAGTCTTTGTAATGTTTCTTTTTGTATGCATCTTTTATCTGATTTAGATATCGAATATTTGCAAGAAACAGCCAAAAAAGATGAAAAACAAAAAATCTGTATGTCGATGCGCAATGGTGATTTTCAATATCTTGTAGCTGGAGATCAAGGAGGCGAAATTAGGGTGTGGAATGTTGCAACTGGTGGATTTATACCATTGTTAGATGGGCAGTCCGGTGGTCACAAAATTTTTGTCGTTTCCTTAGATTTTAGTCCAGATGGAAGGCTTCTTGTTTCTGGATCTCTTGATTCTACCATAAGAATATGGAACTTTTTATCCCTTAAATGTCTTCATGTATTAGATTGTAACGGTGGGCCTGTTCGCTCGGTTGCGTTTAGCCCTGATGGAACACTTGTTGTCTCAGGTGGTGATGATGCTACGGTTAGAGTTTGGAGTGTTCAGGATGGCAGATGTTTACACGTTATAAAAACGAAAAGCGCAGTAGGCTCAGTATGTTTTATTAATAATGAGCAGATTCTTTTTGGGGCAGGTAATTATGTGAAGATATTCAATTGGCAGAATGAAGAATGTGTATTCTCATACCACCATCCTTGTCAAGTTTCTTGTGTGGCATACCATCAAGAAATAAATCAGTTTACAGCGGTAGATTTTTCTGGAGGCATAAGCATCTGGAATTTGGAAACGAAGGAATGCCTTAATTCGGGAAGTCTAAGGGGTAGTCTTTATGGCCTTTTGTATAGCAAAAAAGGGGACTTACTTTTAACCTGTAGCGATTGGGATATGCATGTTAAAATTTGGAATAGTGATCCATATGGTTTTCTTAAGGAATTACAAGTAAAAGAAGCGATTTCGAACACGGGAAGAACTAGAGGCCCTAAGGTGATGTCATTAAACATTACAGATGAAATGTTGGCTGTCTCCTGTGCGTATTCTAAGAAAATTAGGGTGCTTGATGTAGAGCGTGAAAAACTTTTAACGCAATTAGAGCATAACCATTCTGTAATGGCCTTGAAATTCGCACCGTTTCCATTTGGATTAAAAAAGGAAGACGTTGATGAAAAAGAAAGAAGAGGATTTATCCTGAGGCGAGAAAGCCAAAGAGCAAAAGGTGAAAAAGATCCATTTGTGTTAAACATTGGTCGACAGGTAAGCATACCTGTTGATAGAAGCTTTTTGTTGCTTTAATAAAAATAAAAAGCCCGGTTTAAACCGGGCTTTTTTCTTAGTTGCCGATTGGTACATAGATTTCTGTTAAAAATTCTTCTTCTGGGACTTTTGTAGGATCATTGAGATAGATCTCTCTCATGTTGCCAACAATTTTATAGTTGTTATCTGCGATCCACTTAAATAATTTATTATATGCTTCACCGGCCTTAGCATATGGTCCTTTGTGAGTGATTTTGGCCATTTTGCCACCTTCAAGTTTATAAAACTTAAATTCGCCTTCACACTCAATTTCTCCGCCTTCAATTGGTAAACAGACTTCAAGGTATGCATTACCTTCCTTGTCTGCCTTCATTGCATCTTCTGCTGAATGTTCATGACAGATAAACATAGGTCCACTCGTTATAGCTGCATTTTTTCCATTTACATATTCATAAAGCTTATTGATCAAAACGCCGATTTTGGCATATGGACCTTTTTCTTTTACGCCAATTACGTTTTGATTTGGTACTTCTACGACTTTTACTTCTTCTGACATGTGCTCTCCTTACCTTTAGTCTAACTTAAAACATTTACTGCTGATAGAATATAATGCACCAAATTTTTTGGCAAATTATATTGGGCAAAAAGGTAGGAGTAAAAAAAATAATGGATAGGGAGTGGTCTGTAGTCAAAACTGGCCTGCCAGAAGAAGTTTATTCTTCAGAATAAACGAAGGCTGGTGCGCCTGAGAGGAATCGAACCCCTAACCTTCAGATCCGTAATCTGACGCTCTATCCAATTGAGCTACAGGCGCTAAATTTTTTCGTATTTATGTAAAAACACTTTATCGAAGATGGCTTGCCAACTGAAACTCCGAAGGAGTGAAAGCTGGTGGAGAGAGAGGGATTCGAACCCTCGTGCCCGGTTCCCCAGGCTCTTGCTTAGCAGGCAAGCGCTTTAGACCACTCAGCCATCTCTCCAAAACCATTTCTAGTCAAAATAATAAAGAATTTTCATCATTATGCAAGTAATAATCTCATATATATTATATATTTTATTCTATTTTTGTTAAATTGTACATTTTTATCTTAGTATATAATAATGTAGGAGTTGAGGATGATAATAGGTCTGCAATGGATAGAAGGGAATAATGGCAACGATTTTTGAGGTAAGGGTGGCTCCAAGTTCTGGTAGGAATAAATGGATTTTGGATAAAGCAGGAAAATTAAAGTGTTACTTAAAAAATCCGCCAGAGAAAGGATTGGCGAATAAAGAGCTTATCAAGTTGGTGGCAAAGGGGCTTTCTCTAGCAAAGGCGGATGTCGAAATTGTTTCAGGAGCGACGAGCCGGAATAAGCGGATAAAAGTACCTGTAGATATGACGTTTGATCAGATCATAGCTGCCTTTGGTATAGAAAAGCAGCAATCTTTATTTTGAAGTATAAAAAAGGGGAGCATGTATGCCGTATTATCGCTGGAAGGGCGTTAATCTATTGGGAGATTTTAAAGCGGGTAAATCATTTGCCAAGGACAAGGAATACCTCGATACGTTTTTGTTTAATAATAATATATCGCTGCTCGAATGTTCTCGGTCACACATTTGGTCTGTGTTTCGTCATGTTTCCGTCCAAAATAAAATACAACTTTTTCGGCAGCTTTCCGTTTTGCTTGATGCCGGGGTTCGTCTACCCGAGGCATTGCAAATTGCCGGCAATCAGGCGGAAAATCTTTTTTGGGGACAAATTCTTCATAACGTAGAGTCTGATATTCAAGAAGGCCTTTCCTTGGGCCATGCGTTGGGAAAATATCCCAATATATTTAATGAATTAATTGTTAAGATGGTCATTGTTGGGCAAGAAACAGGAACGTTGAGTGTTGCTTTGCACCAGTTGGCAGATTATTTAGAGCGGAAAAATATGTTTTATAAGAAGGTGCGGTCTGCTGCAATGTTGCCCCTAATTACCTTGGGCTTTTTTGTGTGTATTTCTATGACTATTTTTATTTTAGTTGTACCAAAATTTGCAGATATGTTTAAAACGTTCAATAAAGAGTTGCCCGCTATTACAAAAGTCATTTTAAAAGTAAGTCTCTTTTTGCGTAGCAATTGGTTTGTGATGGCAATTATTCTGTTTGTTTTATTTATTCTTGTTATCCGAAGTTATATAAAAACGGTAAGCGGCAAAGCCATTACGGAAAAGGTGCTGTTGAGTGTTCCATTTGTGGGGTCAACCATGAGGTATCGTTTTTTTGTCTATTTTTTCGGGTCTATTTCAATCTTGCTCAAAAGTGGTATGCGGTTGGTCCCTGCAATTGGTGTCTCTAAAAAGTCATTACAAAGGAGTGTTTTTGCCAATTACATAGAAAAATTGGAAACCGATGTATTGTCTGGTAGTTCATTGAGTGATTCATTAGCTGACCATGCAGGATCTCTCTTTACGCAAGATATAATTGCGATGGTAAGGGTAGGAGAAGAGACTGGAAAATTGTCGCTTATGTTGAAAAAAGCTGCAGATATGTACCAGGAAAAAGTCAATCGATCCTTGTTGTTCTTTACAACTATTTTCCAGCCTCTTTTAATGATACTCCTTGGCTTATTAATTACCTTATTGATTTTTGCTATTTATGTTCCGGTGTTTAATTTGTCCAGTCTTGCTTAAACAAGAAGAAGTGGTAGTGTTAACGCAAAAGATTTATAGGCAATAAGTGAATATATGTTTTGTACAATAAAAAGACCTGCGAATGTGCCGACAGTATAGGTTGCTACTTTTCCTATTGTTCTTAGGGCTTGAGCAAATGCACCACCTAATCCTGTGCCTGCGCTTCTCATATTTCTTTGGTGAATTCTGAGTTCCTTTCTCAGTTTTTTATATTCCGATTTACTTATCATTTGGAGCTTTAATTGGTTTCTCAAGTCCTTGAGGCTCAAGAATGGTTTTGTGATTTGGTCTACTTTTACATCTTGTTCTTCTAAATCAAGTTTTTTGGTGATATGTACCTGCGGTGTATGTACTTGCATCTGCGCAGTTGTTGTTGGCAAAGCGTTACATGTACACAATGCTAAAGCTATAGGAAATATAAAATGTTTCTTATTCATAGTTTTTCCTTTCATTTGGAGTGAAAAAATGTAAATGATTGTTTTATGAGAATCTCTGTTTAAAGTAGTGAATTTGGATGAGAAGCAAAAAGTGCGATAGAAATAGAGGTTAATGCCCCCAAGACTATGCATGTTGCGAATTTGCCTACTTTTGCTAGAGCGTTTATAAGTCCCTTTATGGTTTTAGGCTTTTTATGTCCTTTCTGTTTGTACATGTGTTTATGGGTAGAGGTTGTGCTCTTTTTGCATAACACTTGCACGGGTGTTGTGCCCCAGATGGAGGAGCACGTAAGTATCGCTAAAGCTACCGGGGATATATATTTATGTGTGGGCACATATCGCTTGTTCATATTTTCCCTTTTATTCGTTAGGGTTTGTTGGTTAATTCCTCTTTGAGTTTGCCATGTTGAAAATTATATAGAAAATTAAATAGCTGTCAAAAGGGTGTGTTTTTGAGTCAAATTTCATAGGAGAAAGGAACGGGGCTCTTGCTTTATTTTTATTAACGAGTACACTTTAAGAGTTCATTTTTTGTTTAATTTAAAGTCTTTTTAGGAGCTTTTATATGAAAAACCCCCATATCAGCTATTTCTTGCTTTTTGTACTTTTTATCAGTGCAAGCTTTAACAATGTTTTGTGTTTTTCCGTCCCTGAGCAAAAACCTGATGCAGAAATGCTTGCTTTAGCAGCAAGTGTGCGGGTAAATATAGATGCTCATTTGGATTCGGTTCCTTATTTTGATCCAAATAATGCAATTATTGGCAAAAATGAATGGGAAGAGCTTGAGATTGGCCATATTGTTACAAACTGGAAAAAATACGCAAAAACACAGTTTGACCTGTGGGGGGTTAAAAAGCTTTTACAGTATGCGCCAGTTGGATCAAGAGAGATAATACAATGCTTCGTAAAAGATGAAAAATCATTCAAAATGTTTGATAGTATGCAAGAGGCCGTTAGAGAAAGTCAACATGCGCTAATCTCTTATTTTGGTGAAAATGATAAGTTGCGATATGATGCTGAAAGTCTCTATTTTTCTTTTTTGAAAAAGTGGGTGCCGAGTGTTTCTACAACCTTAAATAACAGTGCAATGGCGTTAGAGACGTCTCAACTGCTTGAGTTTATGAAGCCATGTACCTCATTGCTGGCAGCATTGGGGCTTAGTGGTGCATTAAATGGTTTTATCTTTTCAAAGCTTTTCAAGACACCATTTAACTTAAAAGAAAGTGTTTTGAGAGGCTTCACGGAACCAATTAGAAATAACAACGTTTGGCCTGCTGTTTATAAAAAAGAAAGTGATTTTGATTTTAGAGATACACAAAGAATGTATAAGTTTATCAGTGATGGAACCGTTGGTGATAGATATATTGTCGGTAAGTCTCTCCTTAATACAGGGGCTCAAGGAGTTATCAAGAATAAAAAAGTTACCAATGTGATCTCTGGTGGATTGTCAGCCGCGTTGCAGGCATTTGCCGTTGGCGCATATGATTATAGATTGGTTTCACGTATTAAGGGCTCTGTTGAAAGATTGGCCTTTTTGCACAAGACGGCAAAAAGGTTGCAGAAGCAACTTGCTGATGTTGCTATGATAATGCGAACGTTTAAAGGTATTGATGAGTTAGTTAAGCATTCAGAGGCATTTGTCGATTGTAAAGCAATTGTAGAGATTAGGTCGTTTTTAAATAAAAACAATGTTTCAAAAAAAATGAAAAAGTTGCTTGGTTATTTAGAAACAGCAACCTTTGATAAAACAAATTCTGCCGTGTTTTCACGAGGAAGAATGTTGATTGCCCATAAGTTGCTTATGGAAGTAAAAGGCGAGTTTGTGCCGTTTTTACAAAACGTTGGTATTTTGGGTGGTTATATGACCATTGCAAGAATGTTTAAGGATCATCAAGATGATTCACCTGTGAAATTCTGTTTTGTTGATTTTGTAGATCAAGATGCTCCATATGTGAAACTTAAAAATGCATGGCCTCCATTGATAAATAGAGAAGATGTTGTGGGCAATGATATTGCATTGGGTGTTGATGGTGGTGCAACTAATGCGGTCTTTACTGGCCCAAATGGTGGTGGAAAGACAACCTCGATGCTTATGGTTGCGTTGAACGTTTTATTTTCTCGTCTTGGTATTGCTGCTGCTGAGCAAGCCCAGATGTCTCATTTTAAGAAAATTAGAACCTCATTGCGTCCAAAGGCAGATATAAAAGCTGGTATGTCAACCTTTATGTCTGAGCAAAGTCGGGTTAAGGAGGTGATTGATTCTATTAATGCGTGTGTTGGAAACATTTTAGTATTAATGGATGAGCCATATAGCGGAACGGTTGAAGCAGAATCTGCATATCGTGTATATAAATTTGGAAAAGATTTTGTAGAGCGTCCACATGCTATGCTTTTAATAGCAACCCATCTTGAGCAGCCAATTAATCTTGCGAAAGACACTGCAGCTTTTGCAAACTTCCAAATGGGATACTTGGAGCATGTTAATAAAACATTTACAAGAACCTTTAAGCTTGAGCGTGGGCCAGCATTGTGGTGGTTCCACAATGATAGAAAGCGTGCTACGTTTGTTGATTGGTTATGCGAAAATGAGATAGGCTAAAAGGCGAGCTTGCTATTGCTTAAAAGTTGTAATTGCGGCAATGAATAAGGTCTATTCATATCAAGCATTTTAATGGCTTGAAGTGTTGGGTTGCAGATCAACAAAATAACGTTGACGATTCCTTGCTTTTTATGTAATCTAGTTTTTGTAATTTAGCGCCGGGATGGCGGAATTGGTAGACGCACGGGACTCAAAATCCCGCGATGGCAACATCATGTCGGTTCAAGTCCGACTCCCGGTACCATTTTATTTTAAAATGAGAGACCTATGAGCGATTGTATTTTTTGCAAGATCATTTCAAAAGAGATTCCCGCTAAAATAATTGTCGAGAATGACGATGTGTTGGTGATACAGGATTTGTATCCTAAGGCACCTATTCATTATCTTGTCATGCCTAAAAAGCATATTGTAAATATTGGCGAGCTTGCTCAAGAAGATAACTTCTATGTCGGAAAGATGATGCAAATGGCACAAGAACTTTCTAAAAAACTTTCTGGGTCTCAATCATTCAGGCTTATAATGAATAATGGAGCAGATGCTGGTCAAAGTGTCTTTCATTTGCATTGTCACTTTTTATCTGGCAAAAAGATGACAGATTTTTAAAAAAGATTATATTATTTTTATAGAGATATTTTTGAATGTGCCGAGGTGGCGAAATTGGTAGACGCGCATGGTTCAGGTCCATGTGGTGTAGAAAATCACCTTGCCGGTTCGAGTCCGGCTCTCGGTACCAATGATATCTTTTGTTTTAGAGCTTTTCCGAAGTAAGAGGCGGCACATCCTGCAAGGCCGTTTTTTATTCTTTTGTATAATATGTTTCTTGGTTTAAAATGTGCGAAATTTATAGCAACAAGTAATTTGAAAGATATCTTTTGGATACGTTTTTGCTTAATCGTTCTCTCTAGCTTCAGTTTCTTTAACTTCTTCTCTATAGAAAATATATAGGCCTATAAATACGAGAAAAGAGGAAAGATAGAAGTGCCACGAGATTTTCTCTCCTAGAAAGCCCCATCCGTATAAAGCGGCAAACAATGGACATAAAAAGCCAGCAAAGGATAAGAATGTTGCTGAGTATTTTTTTAATAATGATCCATACAGATTATAGCACACAACGTTACTAATGAGTACGATAGTTAAGAGCCATCCTGAAAAAGGGACAACCTTGCTGACAACCAGGGGCGTTGCCGCCATAAAAGGTACGATCATTAGAGCCAATAGGCCGCCGGCTGACATTGTTATGCCGTTGACCATGATTGGAGAATAGCTTTTATCTTTTACTAATTTTCTCATAACAACCCAGCTATATGAGTGAAGGGCAACAGAGACAATTACAGCAAACTCAGGAAGGGATATTATTGAGATTTCCCCAAGAATTTGCTCTGAAGAGGATGTGGTTATTAAAATAGGGATCATGCCAATAAAACCTATAAGCAGGCCAATCATTTTGCGTGGTGTTATTCTTTCCTTAAAAAAGAAATATGAGTATATAGCAGACATGAATGGTGCAAGATTATATAAAAAACAGGTTTTGTATGATGATAGACTATCTAGGGCCCAATATCTGAGGATATAGTTTAAAAAGACACCAAAGAGTATGATTTGCAGAAAGAGCCAGAGGTGTTTTCGTTTTATTCGAAAACACTGATTGGGTGCTATCAGTTGGTATGCAACCAGGATAACGCCCCCTAAGAGCATTCTTGTCCCGGTTAAAAATAATGGGGAAGAATACCTAAGAAGTACCTTTCCTATGGAGAATGAACTAGCAAAAAGTGCATACAATAATACTATGAGAGCCATATTTTCCTTCTGATCCTATATGTTTAGTTTGTTATGCGCATTGCCTGAATACCCAGTATTTTGGTGTGGGAATGAAAGGCGCAGCGTCCACCTCTTTTGCCTAAAGCGAGCCTTCTCTTGAAATGCTCAGAGTAGGTTGCATTTTGGTGACCTGTCCATAGAAGCTTTAGCAAAGATGGAAGGCGGATATATCAATTCTATATATTCTACCGTTTGTTCGGGGAATATCATTGTTAGACAACAAAAAAGCATTTGAAAAGCTTATAATATATTAATTATACAGGGATATAGTGTTGTTGGCAAGTGTATTAGTTGAGTGGCAAGGTGTCTTTGAGTTGGGACAACTTCGTTTGTTCGACTGGAAGCGTTCTTTGGGGGTGCTAAAAAAAGAAGTAATCCGGTTGGGAATAAGACCAAGCCGGATTACTTCTTTTAATTTTTTATATAAATACAGCTTGTATGCCATGCTTTTCTAGTTGGTGTTTTTCAAATTTTTCTAATGTATCAGATGAGAAGCCACAGAAGCACTCTTGCAGGTTGCTTTGTATTGGTAATCTTCCTGTCGATGCAATCTTCTTTTTTCGCTTTTTTGTAGGAGGGCTGTTTTTTTCTCTTTTTTTTGTCTGTTTTCTTTTTCTTTTTTTGCCTGTTTTCTTTTTTGTTTGTTCTGATTGATGTTGAGAGGGAGAGTCGAGTAGGCGAGATTTTCGTCTCTTTTGAGCTTGTTTTTTTATTTTTTTTGTTTGTTGTTGAGCTTTTGATGATTGCTTACGTCTTTTCTGAGGCACTATAGGAGGTGCTGCTTGTTGTATTGGTTTATGTGTCTTTGTATATTTTGGTGTAGTATTGTTTTTTCGATAAATATTGGTATTTTGTGAGGGGAAATATTTGACATGTTTGTTGGTTTCATCTTCTTCTTTGATATCATAAAGATCGTCTAAGAGGTAGTTATCACGTCCTAGTTCATTAAAGAAGTCTTCTTCATTTGTTTCTTTTTTTATTATAAACCTTATGCTTCTATTTGTGACAAGGGGGGGAAATTGATCTTCAGTACATGGAGCACTTTCTTCCCACTCATTTGGGCGGAGGATTGGTGTTCCAGGAGAGAAGTCTGAAGGAAGTGAGGGAATAGAGAGTGTTGGTGAAGTACCTTTTGCTGGAGGTGTCAATCCGGCCGCTGTAAATGGAAAGATGTCTGAATATGTGGGGAACACAGTTTCTTCTTGTTCCATTGTGTGGGTGCATGTAGAGCATATAAGTAATACTGGCAAAATAAGTAATAAATATTTTTGATTCATGTTTTTCCTTTAATAATAAACTTAAATGACTAAATCGACTACGCTTGATATGATAGATCCTGCTACACCAAGGACTGGTGACATAAGGTATCCATTCATTAAGCTTCCAACCCATGTATATGATGATTTTTGTTTAACTTTTTTTATTGGTTTCGTTGGTCTTGATACATTTTTTATTTTTTTATCTCTTATTTTTTGAGGTGGCTTAACCATTTGTTGCATTGTCATAGGGGGTTGTGGTCGCATGTTCCTTATAGGTCTAGTATAATGACCTTGAGGTCTTCTTGGGGGATAGTTTTTTTGTCTGTTTTGTCTATACTGATTTCTTATGTGATAGTGAGCGGGTTGTAGGGTCGTTTGTTCTGGCCTATCTTCGATTTCATCGTCATTATAGCCGTCGTATATTTCGAAGACGTCGCCGGCTGTTATTGTTATGTTGTCTTCTTCTTTTTTTTCTTTTTTTTGAAATCCTTGATTTCTCCGTCCAAAATTATTAGGACTATGGCTTCCTCTTGCTCCCATGCTGCCGTTTCTTCTTGGGTAGCCTCGGCGGTTATTGTATCCATAATTTCTAGGGGCAGATCTATAAGGGCGCCCTCCGGAATTGTGAGAGCCGTTTGAGCTTGGAGATAATCCGGATGAGTTTGAGTCAGAGTTTGGGGGCTCAAGGCCTTTTTTGCCGCCGCCACTACGTCCTGCATTTCTTCTTTTGTTTGGCTTGTTTTGTTCTTTTTTCTTTTTTTTCGCTTTGCTAGCGGGGGCGTTCCAGGGTTTTGCGTTAATATTGTAGGGTTTATAGTTTGCATCTGTAAGAGGTGGAGCTATGTTTGATTGATTTTGGCTAGGTGAATTAAGGGCTTTTTTTATAAAGTTTTCAAGGTATTTTTTATATTTTTTGGGTTGGCGATAATGGTGTTTTGTGTGTTGAGATTCTCCTGAAGGTATAAGCATAAACCAATCTTTAAAAACGCTATGGTCTATAGCCTTAGCTAATATTTGAATTAATATTTTTATGCCGTTGTATGGTGATGTATTGTCATCCATAGCGTGAATAATTCCTATTGGGAAGCGATCTAAGATCTGTTGTATGCTGTGTAGTATTGAGGTTTGTTGATTTGATTTGAACAAAGATCCTACCAAACTTGTTACCTTGTTCCATAGTGCTCTTAGCATGGAGCTTGGAGGACGCGATATCAAGATGCTATCAAAGATAATACCTTTTATCTTGAGCTTAGAAAAGTCTTGGGTTTGTTGTAGTTCAGTTAAGGCCTCTGTTGGTAATGATGCATTTATTCCCTGACAAAGTAGAATTTGAGGTTTATTTTGAGTTTTTTGGGCCGTTGCTCCAATTGCCGCATTAATATGGTAAACATGTGTTGTTGCAACAAATAAAAGGTTGCAATTTTGAGGAGCTATTTTTACTAGTGGGGCAAAAAATTCTTTTTTGTTTGGGCCAGCAAAACATACGAGTGTAGCTTTTGCTCTTTGTCCTCTGTCAAGAAAGAGGGCTTCTATTCTGTGATTTTGGTTTGGAATGTTTATTTCAAGTCTTTCAAAGCCTTCGTCTTGAATTAATCGGTTTTTTAGTCCGTTTCGGTTGCGTAAGGTAAAGTGCCATGTGCGGCGGTCAAGTGGTTGTTCTGCTGGTTGTGGGTTGTTTACTAGGTTGTTTTGTTGGTTTCGAGGTTGATTGTTTTCATTTCCTTGTGCTTGTACTGGCGGGTTATTGTTTCCTGCTTGTGGATTTGGCTCCATAGCTTTTTGTGCAAGGCCAACGGTTATTAATATCGTAAAAAGACCTGTTTTGATAAAGTCTCCATTTAAAATTTTCATAAAATCTCCATAATTTGGGTTATTATACTTGTTGTGAAATATCTATTTGTAAATTTTTGCGCGTCTTGCAATACTGCTTATCATTTTAAATAATAGCAAATATGGACTAAAAGTCAATGGCTTTTGCCTTTAATTAGGTCTGAAGGGCCTTTTTTATCCATGTATATAGCTTATTTTTGTATAGTTCTTTTTGTTTTAGGGATGCTTTCGCGTGAGAGGAGGTTCCTTTGGGTATAAGCCATAGGTCTTTTTGTTTAATATTTTCTATTAGTGGCTTTATATGCTTCCAGTGGGAATAGTGGTCATCAATTGCATGAATAGCAAAGATAGGGATGGAATCAAGTTTGTGAATTGTATCAAAAAGATTTGTTTGGGGTTCTCTTTGCTTTATTGTGGGCAATAAGTAGAATTCAACTACTTTTAGCGTTAAAGAAAGGCAATAGGAAGAGATTTTGCAAAGAATAGAGGTGCTTGCTCTTTGTTTATTTCCACCATAAAGAGGTGATATGATCCGGGGGACAAGGTGGTGCCGAATATGATAATAGGGTGATTGTGTCATATGCAAGATCGAGCCAAATCCGCTATCAAAAACTAAACCTTTGACGTTGTATTGTTTATATTTTTTCTTTTTATGAAGTTTGAGTAGTGCTGTAGCAGCGTTAAATGCTCCAGAGCTTCTGCCTAATAATATTTGAGGTAGCCCGTTTGTTTCTTTTTTTATAAAGGTCATTGCGCCTATTATGTCATTATATTCATGGAGGCAATAGTTTTTTATGTGTAAGTAGATATTAGAGCCTTTGCTTTCTCCAAAGCCTCTCATGTCGATAAATAAAAGATTGCAGGTGTCAGGGGCTATTTTTACAAATGGTGCAAAAACTTCTTTACCTCCTGGGAAGAAACCATGAAAAAAAAGAATCGTTGCTTTTGGGTTTTTTCGCTTTAAAAAAAGGCCTGCGAGTATTGTGTTATCTTTTGATTTAAATGAAACAGGTATAAATCCGTCTTTTTGTATAAGATTCTGCTTCGTCTTTTTTTTATTTCTTAAAATTGTTGTATTAAAATGCCAGCTGTTTCCTATAGGTGTTTTTGTATGTAATGTTTGGCATATGATTGATAGAAGAAATATAATGGTAGAAAATAATCTTTTTTTTATGTGCATACATTTCTTTTTATCGAATTTGAACCCCGGTTGGTAATTATCTCTTTGTTATTATATGCTATTTTTATATTAATGCATATATTATTTTTCGGGAGATTTTGATGAAACTGTTAACCATTATTGTTTCTCTTTTTTTGTCTATCTTTTCAACTATTGTTATGAGTTATATTGGTATGGCAATTCCAATTGGTCCTTGGATTGCGCCAACACTTGCTTTAATTGCAATCGTTGTATATAAAATTTTTTGTCGTGCTGCGTACAATTGTTCTAAGGAGATTGCCTTGGCTACCTCGGCAGGTTCGGTGGGGGGTATTTTGGCAACAGCCGTTGGTTTTTATTTTACAACCCTTTATTTCTTAGAGCCGAATCAATTTGCGTTATGGATTTCGAGACCTTTATATTTTAGTTGTGTTTTAGGTCTTTTAAGCTTTATTGCCGGTCTTTTTGGTTTTTGGGTGGCAAATCTTTTTGAACATAAGCTTATTGTCCAAGATAAATTGTCTTTTCCTATTGGTATGCTTGTTTATAAAACGGTTGCGGCTTATAAGGAGGTTAAAAAATCAATAGAGCTTGTTGTTGGATTTGCCGCTACCGGGATTTTTTGTTTTTTACAAGATGGGCTTGGGTCATTCAAGGGTGTTGTTTATAAGTCGATAGTACTTATAAGTCCAAAAGTTATTTCAATATTTAAAATACCGATGGTGAGACTTGACCTGTGGCCAATGTTGTGGGCTTTAGGTTTTGTTACAGGGCATCTTATTGCATTGCCGCTTACGGTTGGTGTTCTGTCTAAGATTTTATTTATTCGACCTATGCATCTGTTCTTTTTTTCTCGGAATTTAAAATGGATGGAATTTATTCTAACGTTTTGTAGCGGAATGGTTCTTTCAACGGCAATCTTTGGTTTTATTTCTACGCCTCAATATTTATGGCGGTCAGTAAAGTCTCTCATGAATGATACTCCTAAAAAAGATGGGAGTGGGACGTCTTTATTTGAAAATGTAAATGGATTAGAAACTGTTTTTTTATTGTTACTATTTATTGGTTTTTTGAGTTATTTTAAATTTTCATTTTTATCTCAAATATATCTCTTTGTTTTTTCTTTTATTTGTACCTATCAACTAGCTATTATTGCAGGAAAGATTGGGCTTGCTCCTATGGGAAAGTTCGCCACATTTGTTATGGTTCCCGCAATGTTTCTCTTTTCTTTAAATGCTGTACAGATTGTTATTGTTGCTTCTTTTGTTGGTATTTGTGGGGGTGTCGCCTCAGATATTCTTTTTGGAAGAAAATTAGCGTATCTTTCGGACATTTCTATTAAAACAATAAAGCGGTATCAATATTTTGGGCTTATTGTTAGTTCTTTAAGTATAGGTGGAGTCTTTTGGTTTCTTATAAGCAAATTTCAGTTGGGATCAGACCAATTGTTTGCTTTGAGAGCGCAAAATCGATGGTTTTTGATCAATACACTTAAAAATGTAAAAGGGTTTGATTACAATATTCTTATTATTCTTATGTTAGGTTTATGTTTTGGATATGTTTTGTCTCGATTAAAAATAAGCCCCTTGTTAGTTTTGGGAGGTCTTTTTATGCCGATTAATATCTCATTAGGTCTTGTTATTGGCGCTATTGGAGCAATGTTTGTTGATGATAGGCAAGAATGGTATCCATTTTGGTCGGGAGTATACGCCTCTAATTCTATATGGATGCTTGTAAAATCAATTTTTTAATATGGCCTGTTGATAAGCTTATGGAGGTTGAGGGCTGAAAAACCCTATTCTTTTAGTGTTTCAATTGAATAAAGCTTTATATGTGATACCCTAAATCAAGGGCTGGACTATTTCTATTTTTATGGAGGTAATTGCAAGAGGGGTTCTTTTGGGGATGAAGTTTACTGTTTAAAGGATGTTATCTGAAAAAAGAGCTAAGCTACAGAGGTAAACTAATGTATAAAGTAAGAAGGTTATTCGTTTCATTGATTCTTTTTAGTTACTCGTTGGGAATGGGGATTACTTTTAAAAATTCTGATAAAATATGTGCTGATGATCCACCGTTTAAGGAAGGGTATTCTATTACAACTTCTCGTGGGGCAATTAGTAGCAAATTGAGGTTTTTTGCTGCTTTAGATGAAAAAAATTTTGAAATAGAGGTTAGATATCTTACAGATAAAAGTATTAAGTTTAAAATTAAAATGAGCTCGACCAATAGTTGTGGGAAAACAAGAATAGTTTTTGGGGGGAATGATAGATATCTTGGTATTTTATCTTGTGACGGATGGGCGGTTTGGGATGTGTACGAAGAAAAAAAGATTTTTGAAGAGCCAGAATGGACAGGTTATGAAAACGTTTTGAGTAAAAATAATACGGCTATTTTATTGCGTAAAAAACCTCAATCAAATAATAGTGAGTTTTGTGAGGTTGTAGAAAATGAAAGTGATATGATGCCAGTTGCAGCTTTGCCGGATGCTGATCATTGTGAGTCGCCTCAAGAAGATATAAGCGAAGATTATGATGCGAATATATATGAGATAATAGTTTTTGATTTTGCAGAGCAAAAAAAGATAGCTCAATATAATGTTCTTAGTCTTTTTGTGACAGGTGATTTTTTTATATTTGGGTTAAAAGATAATCTGTTTATTATATATGATTCGGTCAAGCAAAAGGAAGTATTTAGTATTCCTGATTGTTTGTATATGAGTACCGATGATTCTTTTCAAGGGTGTTTTTTAGCGCATAAATTAGCGCATAAAAATGATACTCCTGTTGTGTTGGGGGATTTTACGGTTCCTGGAAAATTGACCTTTTTTAAAAATATAAAAAATGTTTCATTTGGTTCTTTCTCAGAGGATAGGGGTAAAAGGTATGTATCTATAAAGGATGGAAATGATATTATTTTGAAAAATCTTGTTTTGGAGGAAAAAACAAAATTTGAAGATGTAAAAAGATCTTTTTTTGATATATATAGTGGTAATTATTTTGTTGTGATAAAGAATGACGGAAGATCGCTATTTTTTAAAAGCCTTAGAGAGGGTTATAGAGATTTTGAATATAAGTGTCCTTTTGCATTTGAAGATATAAATTTTAGTTTTTGTGGTAATTATATTCTTTTTTTAATGTCGAATGATTCTGTGCAGGTATATGAAATAAATTGGGCTAAACTAGATAGAAATAATGGTAATATGTTTCAAAAACTTTATTTGCAAGCATGGGTAAAAAAGAATGAACTTGAAAAAGAGGTAAAGAAAAACGAACAAAAATTTTTGACGCTATATGGGCATCTTCGGGCAAGGAACACGCGAACGATTCCACGACTATTATCCCTATGTGCGATAGGAGAAAAATTAGGTAGCGATCGGGCGATAGTGTTAGATGAATCTAATGATATACATATGCAAAAAATAGTAAATATAAAAAAACAGATTGATGCTTTAAAAGATGAGGTAGTTAAGGTTGAAGTTGTTTTGGCCAAATTGAGTATGCTTAATCAAAAAAGAAAAGAACTCCTTGTGAAAGATGAAAAAGCTAATGATATTTTGATATATCGTGATACATCTTTTTTGATACCTTCTGTATTGGCTATTTTAAAAAGGGGTAGCAGGCAGAGGCTTTTTAGCTCTTATGAGTTCCCATGGAACTCTTTTTTGTTTGAGTTTGATGTATCTTATAAACCAAAGTTTTTGAATTTAAAATATGGAAAATTTTTATTGCTGCAAAAAAAAGTGGAAAGCCTAGAGGATGTAGAGCAAGAGCTTTATGATTGTATTTTGTTTGATTTAGAGAATAAAAAAGAGTTGTGTCGTTATGAAGCATTTAAACGTTTGCGTTTAGATGAGCATCACAAAGGTAATATATTGTTTAGTTTAGATGATGATCTTAAAGAATTATGGTCTTTAAAAGAGAGGCGAAAAATATTTAGCATAGATAAATGTAAGGTTCTAAAGGTATCACCTTGTGGAAAACAATTGATTTCTCTTTTGGAGGGGCAGACAATGAAATACTTTAAAAAAAGTTTTTCATCGATGAAAAAAAATGCATATACTTGTAAAAAGTTTCGTGATTGTCTTGTTGTATGCGATGAAAAGTAGGTTGCTAAAATTATTTATTTTGACTACTCTTTGGGGGAATTAAAATTAATCCGCTATTTTATGAGGAGAAATAAATGATTAAAAAAGGATTATCTTGTGTTGCATTGCTTTTGTTTTCTTTGCAAATATATGCCATAAAAATTGATCGAGCAATTGTTTCAACTAATACAAATCCGATGTATCTGGATTTTTGGCCCGTTGTTGCCAAGGCGTGGAAAAAGATGGGAATTACTCCTACGTTAGCGCTTATTGCAGACGATGATGTGCAGATAGATGAATCGTTAGGTGATGTTATACGGTTCAAGCCAATAGAAGGGGTAAGCACGGCGGTCCATGCACAGACAATTCGGTTGCTGTTGCCAGCATATTTTGAGGATGATGTTTCAATTATATCTGATATTGATATGTTGCCTTTAAATAAAGAATATTATGTCGATAGTGTAAAAGAATGCCCTGAGAATGCTTTTGTTGTATATCGGCCAAATCCTTATCCCAATCAAAATCTTATTTCTATGTGTTATAATGCAGCAAAGGGGAGTACGTTTAAAGAGGTCTTTCAGATTAATTCAATTGAAGATATTCCGGTTATTGTAAAAAAATGGTCAACGGCGCTAAAGAATAATCATATGACAGATGAGATTTTGTTGTATCATTATCTTCATAAGTGGAAAGATTATAGCGCCAGATGTGTCAAACTTGAAGATAAGCTTGATGGGAGAAGAATTGATAGGGGTGATTGGCAATATGATATTAAAAAATTAAAACAAAATTATTATGTTGATTCCCATATGTTGCGTCCTTATAAAAAATATAAATCTGAAATTGACGAACTTGCAACTCATATTGGTTTGGGTGATGTTGGATATAATAATTATTATTATATTGCGTTGCTTATTCTTGTTTTTCTTGGACTAGGAGTTGGGATATTTTTTGTAAAGAAAAAAAGAAGTGCATAAAAAATAAATATTAAAAAAATAATGGCCCGGGAAAAAATCTCGGGTTTTTTTTATGTTATTTTTAAAAAAATAAGTTACAAAAAACCTGTCAGCAAAAATGCCCTTATTTGCGCGATATTGGTTTTATTTTTTAAAAATATTCAATTAGCAATTAAAAAATGGTAGGGTATAGATGAGAATGAAGAGTGAAATATATGAAAGCAAAGGTTAATCATGAAAGATGTTCTTTTGTTTCTCGTAACAATACTTTTGGTTATTTCGGCTATGAGATTGTTACTTTTATAATATTGTAAATAACCTCGTCTCAGATCCATTTTTGTTTGAATCACACCAGTCAAATAAAAATGGATCTTTTTTTTCTAAAATTAAGTCATATTAAAACAAATTTTAAAAGACTATTGATTTCAGTGGAGCAAATGGTAGATTTTCTAATGAAGTGTATGTTGATATAATTGGTAAATGTTTGTGAAGCATAAAAAAGAGAGAAATGTTTATAATGAAGCGTAATGTATTTCTATTTATATTATATATTGTTGTATTATGTTTTCATATGCCATTACCTTGTGCAACCGTTGGATCTGAAACTGCAGTCTCTGTTATTTCTGCACAAGATGCAACATTTGCCGGTGATGACAATAAAATGTGTGGATTTGGTTGGTTTAAAAATGGTTTTACCTTGCAAGATAATACAACGACTTGTTCTTTTGATTCTGTTTATCCAGTTTCTGGTGACGTTGATTTTAATGGTGGAACGCTTTATTTAAATCAAGATTTAACATTTAAAAATATAACGACCATTGGCTCTCTTGGAAAAGTGGATGGTAATGGGTATCTTTTAGATTTATGTTCGAGTATTGGAGTTCTTCCCGCTCAGTCGGCAGAGTTTACGGATGTAAAGGTTGCATTTCATGCAGATTTGATGATAAACGATACGGTAACACTCAAAGGGAATTGTGCTATCAGAGGGAACGGGTATGATCTTGATTTTGGAGCTAATGGGACTATAGTTATTGACTCTAATACAACGGCACATTTTACAGATCTTACGCTTGAAGGCATTTTATCTAATAATGTTGTATTAACTGATGATACTTCAAAGATTGTTTTAGAAAATGTTAAGTGGAAGCAAAGTGCAGATGTGACGTTTTCTAAGGGCAGTATATTATTTTTAAATAATGTAGATTTTATTGGTACTCATTCATTTACCTACGACAGTAATCAAACAAGTACCATCTCAGATCATTCTTCGTTTTCATTGACGGAAGGAATGTCGCTTGAAATAGGGCGTAAAGAGTTGTCTGATGTTGAACCACTTTATTTTGCGGATGACACTTCAGTTTTAAAACTTGACAGTTGCTCCTTTATTGTTACAGAGCATGGTATGAATCTTACAAACGGGAAAATAGAGGTTGATAAGGATGTTAACTTAGAAATGGTCGGGACTGATACGAGTACTGGATTGGTGTTAGGCAATGGAAGTCAAGGTGATGATTTTATTGTGCATCTTAATTCCGGGGCATCTTTACGGTTTAAAACGGGACAACTTATGTATAACAACTATGCAAATAATTGTGTTACATCGCTTTCAGAAAATGCTCGCATTGTAAGATATGGTCCTTCAAAAGTGTATGTTGCTCGTGATTGGATTTTTCCTCCTATGGTCCTGAAAGTTGATTCAGGGGTTCCAACAACAACGATAAAAGATGGGGTACGTTTTGGATATGAGGAAGCAAAGCTTATATTTGATGATGTAGAATATGGTTTTTCTGGGGGGCAAAGCGGTTCATATAATTTTTTCCTCAATAATAATGATTTTATTTCTTTGTATAAAGGAACGTTTTTGACGCCCCTTTTGGTTCTCGGTACAGGAAATAGAATATATGGTTCAGGAACATTTTCTGGTCCAATTATACTCCAAGATACTAATACAGAAGTTTCTTGTAATTTGAATGGATTGATTTTAGGAGGTGTTACGCTCAATGGCGGTACCGTAACGCTTGCGGGAGATGTATATTTTGGAGGAGATGGTGTTTTTGCCGGAGAGGGGGCGGTAGATATTTCTGAATATAATTGCAATCTTAGTTCTTTAGACTCTTTATGGTCGAGTACTGTTTTGTGGAAAAGTAATGGTGGTGCTATTACATTGCATGCAAATACAGCACTTTCAGGCCGCTGGGAGTTTGAAGATTCTTGTATTATTCAAGGAAATCGTCATGTATTAGATCTTGGTGACACTGGTTGTATTGTGATAAAGGATGGTGCAGAAGTTACCTTGCGAGATGTTATTGTTCATATGCTCTCTGAGGATGATATTCAGTTTATAACCGATAGCAGTAAGCTTATATTAGATAATGTAAAATGGATACAAGATACTAATTTTACTCTTTCAAAAGGAAGCCTAACGTTTATAAATGATGTTGACTTTGTTGGTCCTTATACATTTTGTTATGATTCAAATCAAACGAGTACTATTGCTGCAAATGCTAAATGGACAATAGGTGATGGAATGACATTTAAAATGGGAAAAAAGCCAGAAGAAGGCGCCGTTGAGCCTCTTTGTTTTGAAGAGGCAACATCAGGGTTAGAACTTTGCAATTGTTCATTTGAAGTAACAGGATCTGGCTTGCGCTTTACGAAGGGTAAGGTCCACTTAGATAGGAAAGTTAACCTTACGATTGAGGGGACAACCCCTCAAACAGGTTTAGTTTTGGGTGATGGCACAGAAGAAAACGATATTTCAGTTTGTATGCATTCTGGTTTGGGGTTACACTTTTTAGCGGGACAGCTTGTACACAATAATTATGCAAATAATAAGTTTTCAGCATTATCGGAAAGTGCTTGTATCATTCGGTATGGGCCATCTAAAATGTATATGGCAACAAATTTATTATTTCCTTCAATGGGTCTTAAAGTTGCATCAGGTGCGCCAATAACCGAGCCGGCGGAAGGTGTTATCTTTAACTATGATAAATCTCGATTAGTATTTGATAATGTTGAGTTTGAATTTAAAGGAAGGCAAGATCAATCCAGTGTTTTTTTGCTAGAGGGTGATAGTGACTTTTTATATCTTACCAAAGGTTCTTTTGTGTTGCCGTTTTTTGTTTCAGGTGTTCCCAATTATATTTTTGGAACAGGAAATGTGACAGGTGGGATAACCTTGCAAGATGCTGATACGCAGTTAATTTTTGATTTAAATGGTACTGTGTGGAGTAATATAGATTTAAATGATAGTACGTTAACACTAGGTGGTGATCTATGCTTGGGAGCCGACACTATTCTTTCTGGATCAGGCAAAGTGCAATTAATGAGATATTATTTGACGTTAGGGAGTCAAGATGCTTGTTGGACCAGTACTATTGCATGGCAAAGCAATGGGCTTGGGCATTGTCCTTGTTCAACCTGTTCAAGAGGTATCAATTTAAATGCAAGGATTTGTTTATCTGGTACATGGCTCTTTGAAGATACAACTATTGTTAATGGGAATGGAAATGTTATCGACTTAGAGAAAACAGGAAGAATTGTTGTTGGTGAAGGAACAAAGCTGACGATAAGAGATGTAACATTGCATATAAAGCATTCTGATGCAATAAAATGCTTGGAAGATAACAGCTCTCTTATTTTGGATAATGTAACCTGGATTCAAGATGATGATGTTATCTTTGACAAGGGAAGCATCAAGGTTGTGAATGAAGTTGACTTTGTTGGTTCCTATTCATTTGTGTATGATAGTAATCAAATGAGTACTATTACCCAGGATTCTAAATGGTGTGTGACATCCGGGATGAAGTTTTGCATAGGAAGAAAAGAGGCTGATGTTGAACCGCTTTGCTTTGAAGATAGTACTTCTACGTTAAAATTTGATAATAGTTCATTTATTATTACCGGTTCAGGAATGAATCTAACGGTAGGAAAAGTTGAAGTTGATAGGGATGTTGATCTTTGTATTGAAGGAACGTTGATTGCGAATGGATTGGTTTTGGGTGATGGGCAACAGGATCATGATGTAATAGTTGTTGCTAATTCTGGTGCTTCTATGCATATGAGGAGTGGGCAATTGGTTTACAATAATTATGCTTCAGATTGTATTGTTGCGTTGTCTGAATCGGCACGTTTTCTTAGATATGGGCCATCAAAGGTGTATGTTGCAAATAATTGGAGTTTTCCTAATATGACATTGAAAGTTGTGTCCGGTTTTCCTGAGACGGTTATAGCTGATGGTAAAAGTTTTGGCTATAACGGGTGTCATTTGATATTTGATATTGTTGAGTTTGATTATGTTGGCCGACAGTTTTACTCCAGTGTTTTTTCTCTTGCGGGTAATGATTCTTTGTATATTAATAAGGGCAATTTTCTTTTACCTTTATTTGTTTCTGGAACCGGAAATATAGTCCGTGGAACGGGAGCCTTTGGTGGAGGCATACAATTACAAGATAGTGATACAGAATTAATCTTAGATTTTAATGGTAATATTCAAACTTCAATTGCCATGAATGGGGGAAAAGTCATTTTAAGTGATGATTTATCTTTAATCTGTGGTGTGATGTTTTTAGGAGATGGTATTGTCAATTTAGGTTATAAGAAACTAACATTGGGCATAGAAGATTTAACGTGGGCTGGTTCAACGCGGTGGGAGAATGGGGCAATTGATATTCGCTCAAAAGTTGATTTGACATCAACCTGGACATTTAGCGGCAGGTGTCTTATTGATGGTCATGGTAATACTATTGATTTGAGCGATACAGGTAACATTGTTATTGATGAAGGTGCGATGGTTATATTTCGAGATGTAAAATTGACAGGTATAACAGATAAAAACATAACCTGCTTAGATGATGCAGGGCTTATTATGTTACATAACGTTTCATGGGTGCAAAGTGGTGATTATACCTTTGATGCCGGGACATTATATATTAAGGATAATGTGAAAATGAGGGGTGCTCATACGTTTATTTATCAAACACCGATGACAAGTACAGTTCTTGCCGATACATTGTGGAAGCTTGATTTTGGATTTACCTTTAGTTATGATACCAACTCTAAAGATTTAATTGCATTTGAAGCTGAATCTTCTCAATTATGCTTAAATGGTGCAGCATTACATACAACGGCAACCGGTTTGCGCTTAAGGAAGGGGAATTTAATAGTTTCTCGGGATTCATCTCTTTCATCAGAAACATATACCTATTACGATGAACTGGAAGAAGAAGATGTAACGGTTGATGGGGGTATAACCTTGGGTGATGGAACGCTTGACAATGACTTTTCGTGTCAAATTTTAAGTGGTGTTTGTCTAAGTGTTTCGCAAGGCTCTTTAAATTATAAAAATGTTTCGGCTTCATCCTGGTGTTTGAATAATATTATTTCTTCATTATTTATTGGGGAAGATGTGACACTTAACCTATACCAAAATTTAAACTTAGGAGAAGGGTCTATTATTTTTGGTGACAATGCTATTTTAGGTCAGGCAGAAGGAAAAGATGTGACAGGGGCATTGCGACCTCAAGGACAATTGTTATATACAAATATTTGATAAAAGATATGTGGGATGTGTAAAAGAAGTTTTTTAATTATTTTTTTGGGATATTTTGCATTTGTGTTTGCAGATATAGGGCGGGATGATTTTGTTGACTGCTTCACGTCTCTGCAACCGTTATCAGATGGCCAAAGAATTGCAAAATTTGCATGTTTGCTTGGAGGTTTTAAATTAAATAATGCATCGGTTTCGGCAACATTTGATTCCTTTTTTCCTGTTCGAGGTGATATTGTATTAAATGACGGCACGTTGATGTTGTCTCGTGATCTTATATGTAAAGATGTGACAACGATAAAGAATTTAGGAAATATTGTAGGTAACAATATGGTCTTAGATCTTTCTTCTACTATAACGTCTTTTCCTTCAGATGGAAATGCGACCGTTGTTTTTTCTGATTTGGCTGTGTTTTTACGTGGAGATGTGTATATAAATGAGTCAGAGATTACATTTAATGGTAATTCTGTGATCCATGGGCGAGGAAATCTTTTGACACTAAGTCCTACAACTATATTAAAAGTTGGTGCAAATTCAAGTTTGCGATTTGAAGATATTACAATTAAAAATGTGAACAATAAAAAGATACAGTGTACAGATGATTCAAGTACAGTAGAGTTTAGAAATGTTTCCTGGATTCAGGATGATGATTATATATTTGATGCTGGCAAGTTTGATGTTTTAGGTGAATTCCATGTATTTGGTGATGGGTATACTTTTATTTACCAAACGGATCAGATTAGTACTGTTTCGGTGTGTAGTGCAATTATTTTAGATAATAATCTCACGTTTAGTTATGATCCTCCTGGTGCATTGCGAGATTTGATAGAGTTGTCTCAAGTTTCATCGCAGTTTGTTCTGAATGGGGCGACGTTACATTCAACCGCAGCTGGTTTGCGACTGAAAAAGGGACGCTTGGTTATTGATAGAAGGTCATTTATCTCAAGTGATGGGCAAGAAGATGGTGAGTCGATTAGTTTTGGTGATGGAGGTGATGCAGAAAACAATCTTGGTGTTCAGTTTTTACCAGCAGCAACTTTGGAGATTATAAAGGGATTTGTTGCATATAATAATGTATAGCGTTAGCATATTGTATGCATAAGATTGATTAAAAAAAAGAGTGATGGAAATAAGAGAGAGTAGTAGGTTATGCAAAAAAGAAAGAGGATAGTTTTAGTTTCCTTATTATTTATTTGGGGGTCGTATATAGATTCCTTTAATTTTGATAGTAGGTTTTCTTCAATTAAAGTGTGTTCTGGGGCAACTTTATCTATAAATAATGCTATATCAAATTTTAATGGAACATTAATCAAAGAGTCCGGAGGCCAAATTTCTGGGCAAAATATAACATTTAGTGATGGTATATTAGAAGATGAGGGAAATAGTCTTTTATTATCAGGTGTTTTGAATCCGAGTGGGACTTTAATTTTGTCCGGTAATGATTCTTTTCGTGCGGACCCTGGGACTATCTTGCAAACAGTTTCTGTTAGCGGGGCAAACAATCGTATTGAAGGTCAGCCGATATTTGCAAATAATATAACATTACAGGATGCAAATAGCTCATTAAATGTTGCGATACAAAGTTGTGTAAATAAAGATGTTGTGCTTAACGGTGGAACGTTATCATTAGAAAATGATCTTGTCTTTGGGGCAGACAAAGGTTTTTCTGGTAATGGAAAAATAGCAGGAAATGGATATAAATTTTGTACCGGGCCAAAGCTATATACATGGAGCAGCTCAGTTGAGTTCAATGGTGATCCACATCTTGAAATTAATGCCTCGTTAATAAATCTTTCTGGAGCCTTAACCTTTAAGGGTAGCGCAAACATAAATGGAAAAGGTAACGTTATAGATTTACAATCAGGCGGCCAGATAGTTGTTGCTAGTGGTGCAATATTGTATTTGTCTAATGTTACGCTTAAAGGTATTGGGGCTGGTGGTGGAAGCATAAGTTTTGCAGATCATACCGGTTCTATAAAAATGAGTAATGTGACGATTGAACTTGTTGGAGATATTTCTACAACGCAGGGAGATGTTTTTGTTGTTGGAGAATCAACATGGATTGTAAAGAATTATACATGGACATTTAATCAAAATGCATCATTGACAGTCGATGGTGTTACGTTATGGAAAGATGGAGCAGGTGAATCTGCTATTGGTGATATTGTATTTGGTACCCCGAAATCAAATTTCTTAACATTAACGGAAAGTGGCGCAATTAAGACAAAAGTTGTTGGTGGCATCATGGGGCGAATAAGTGATTTGGAAGTATGTTGCGATACAGTAAAAACAAGTACAGGTGAATTGAAAACATCAATTGATGCAAATGTATCGGATATAAGTGATAATGCAACAAATATAACAGCTAATGCAAATGCAATTACAGCAAATACGAATTCGATAAACACGAATACTGGTAATATAACATCAAACTCAAATGCGATTATAGCAAACACAACAAGTATAGGAAGCAATACGACGGCGATTGGAAATAATACAACTGCAATAAATACTAATGCATCGAATATAAGTGATAATGAAACAAATATAACAACCAATGCAAATGTGATTTCGATAAATACAGATTCGATAAACACAAATGCGGGAGATATAACAACAAACACAAATGCAATTACGGCAAACACAACGAGTATAGGGAGCAATGCGACGGTGATTGGAAATAATACAACTGCAATAAATACAAATGCGTCGAATATAAGTGATCTACAAGATTGTTGTGATGCAGTAAGGAGTAGCACGGGGCAATTGAAAACTTTGATTGATGCAAATATATCTGATATAAGCGGCAACACAACAAATATAACAATAAATGCAACCGCGATTACAGCAAATACAGATTCGATAAATACAAATGTGGGAGATATAACAACAAACACAAATGCAATTACGGCAAACACAACGAGTATAGGGAGCAATGCGACGGTGATTGGAAATAATACAACTGCAATAAATACTAATGCATCAGATATAAGTGATCTACTAGATTGTTGCGATGTAGTAAAGAGTAGTACAGGGCAATTGAAAGCGTTGATCGATGCAAATATCTCCGATATAAGCGATAATACAACAAATATAACAGCAAGTGCAACCGCGATAACAGTAAATACAGATTCGATAAACACAAATGCGGGAGATATAATAACAAACGCAAATGCAATTATGGCAAACGTAACAAGTATAGGGGACAATGCGACGGTAATTGGAAATAATACAACAGCGATAAATGCAAACGCATCCGATATAAGTGACAATGCAACAAATATAACAGCCAATGCAAACGCGATTACAGCAAACACAGATTTGATAAACACAAATGCGGGAGATATAACAACAAATGCAAATGCAATTACGGCAAACGTAACAAGTATAGGGAATAATACAACTGCAATAAATACTAATGCATCAGATATAAGTGATTTACAAGATTGTTGTGATGCAGTAAAGACAAGTACGGGGCAATTGAAAATATTGATTGATGGAAATACATCCGATATA